>Ga0182030_10002390_pt1 | contig 39772 bp, 35 predicted proteins | sample 812S3MmetaG_FD_121299 | JGI IMG/M metagenome (GOLD analysis project Ga0182030, IMG submission 121299) | Permafrost microbial communities from Stordalen Mire, Sweden - 812S3M metaG (Illumina Assembly) | ecosystem: Environmental > Terrestrial > Soil > Wetlands > Permafrost | place: Sweden...
CCGGTATAGTCGCCAATGTCTGGGCCCCCGCCACGCTCCACGGCGTCCTTGGTGATCTTCTGACCCCACATTCCCGACAGGTCCATCTGTGCCGAGGCCGGTTCGGTCGCCATCAAAAAAAACGCACACAGCACTGCGGCGATGGGCTTGGCAAATTGTTGCTTCATGCAGGTATACCTCTGGTGTCTTACAGGGGAGCGGTTAGGTTTACCAGCGACCGGAAATGCGCGGGCCCGGGGGCCGGCGCAGCCTCGGTGGCGCAGTAAACCGTGACACAAGCAGGACAGAAGCGGCGATCATGCCGAGGAAAATATCTGGCGCGCTTAGACATTGAACACCCCCATCTCAACCAGCGTTTTTTGTTATGAAGGCACGTTAAACGCGCTCACCCGACATGATTTTTCGACACCGTTGCCGTGAGTAAATCGACAATATCGACTCGCACCCAAATCAGCGGCCCGACACCTCGTGCAGAGGGTGCTCACATCAGAATCAGCCGAACGTTCCGGACCACTTCCAATGATCAGAAAGTCTTTCTATCGCAATCATACGCAGACGGTGTTCGGCGGCATTTCGAGCGGGGCTGCCCGTGATCTTGACCTTGTCGCCCGGTTTGAGCGAGTCGTTCGACACGTTGTCGTTCGCCAACGCACCACCTGCGCTCCACTCGACGGCCCAAACCTGAATAACGCCGTCCTTATCTGGCGCCATGACGTGTACGAAGGAGTGAGGATTGCGGAACAGGAACTGCATCACGGTGCCTTCGATTTCCACTTTCTGATCGACGAGATAGGTCGCAGGAAAGGAATGATGGGCATGCACCGGCATACTAGCGACGGTCCCCACCGCCGATAAAGAGAGTCCTATGATCTTGAAGATATTCATCTAGTTGTTCTCCTGCGTACTGAGCGCATTTCACTCCCTCTCGAAGTCTCGCACATTGACCGAGAGCATGCCCATAACACACAATCACGAGAGGGTTGCGCCAATTTGATTCTATACGAAGGCGGTGGGGATGTTCGATTCAACTTCTCTTGCGGCGCTGGTCGCCACGGTGGCTGTACTCGAGGTAGGTGAGAAGTGGCTTTGGCATATTGGGGGATGTGAATATCCGTTTTTTTGGGCGCCTTGCTGCGCAATTGTGGGCAGGTACTACTGACGCGCCTCAGGAGAATGTACAACTTTATTCTGACCGCTCACAGCTTATGGCGATGGGCGGTGATCATGGCCGGGGTAGCTGCCATCGTTTCACCCATGATGGGTCTCGTTCGCCGCACGCCTCAGGAACTTATGTCGAGTCAATACGGAAGGCTATTCGGCATCGCAGTGGATATCCAATTCCTGATCGGCGCATCTTTATACTTGGTGTTCAGCCCTATGACTACGGTGGCACTTAATGTGGCCGAGGGCTTACCGGAGGGCTCCGAGCTTCGGTTCTTTGGCGTGTATCACGGTCTAATCATGACCGTCGCGCTCTTGGATGTACATCTGTCGGCGGTCTTGATCCGACGCGCCAAAACCGTAACCGCGCGCCAGTGGCGCAGCGTTTATTTGTATGCGCAGACTTTGTTACTGATTCTGTTCTCAATCCCGTGGTGGCGGCCGCTGCTAGGTCTCCGGTGAGGCGCGCATTCCTTCAGGCGGGCCCGGATCCGTGGAAAGCACTTTGCAACAAAAAGCGCGCATGCCACCGCGGTCTATCGGCCGAGACGCCTCTATTTTGATGGCGTGAAGGCGATGAATCTTCCGGCGGTGATAACGCCAAACCATATGATGATCGAAAGCGCGGAAATCACCTTCGCCAATCGCGAGGCTTCGAGGCCAGGACCCCATTTGTCAACATCAATAAAAACGCCCAATCGGAACCACAAAGCATTGAGGCCAGCGACCACGATAAGCAGCATCTTGACCCTGAAGCTCAAGTTAAAAGCGTAGACGTAAGGGTCGTGGCAAAAGAAGAAGATGCCGGTGATCATGTTGATGAAAAATCCTAAGAATGCCACGGGCAAAAGCTTGTGCAGCGGGTGAATCGGCAGGCCCGGGGCCACCCCTAGAACGCGAAGATCGATTGCCCCAACCACGCCCACCAGCATCGTCATGCCGAGGAAATGCAGCGACTGAAGCGTCGGGAAGGCCCAGGTAGAATCCCGCACGAAAGCGCCTATCGGAGTGTTTTTGATCCATTCCAGGATCGGGTGTGCCATCGCCATCGAGGTGGTGCCGGCAGCCACCATCAATCGACGCCTACATCACCGAAGGTGAAATAAGCCAGCAGCCGACCGCTGATGATCGCACCGATCCAGCAGATCAAGGAGAGCGATGCAAGGGCTCGCGCCGCAGGCGATGTGTCTTCATGAGGCGACTGCAAAGCACCCGGTGTCGACAGCACTTTAGATTTGATTATTGTCCCCAGGATCAGGCCGATGGCAATAGCGGAAAGTTTGGTGCGAAACAAAAGGCTGTAGTAATCCTTTTTCGCATCGATGCAAAAGAGCATCGTCCCGGAGATGGCATTGATCCAAAAACCAGTCCATACCACCGTCATCAATTGCCGCAGCGCCGGAAGGGGGAGGGCCTTCGCGAACCCCAGTACGCGCAGGTCGATGACCATCAGCAAACCCACCAAAGTGGCCAGGCCTATTGCATGAAAGGTAATGACAACCGGATACGCGCTCTGCTGTACCCAGCTTGCAAAGGCGCTGTCCTGCAACGCACTTAGCACCTGATCTAACATCAGTTATCGATCCCCTGAACATAACTGCCAGCTGGCGCGTTGCGCGCCGGCGATACGGGGCAATCACGAAGTTATTTTTGCTGCACCCAGTCTAGGTACTTTGAATCCTGCACGCAATTTGCGTCTCGTTAGCCGCTGACAACGCCGCCATTGCTCCCCAAACCCCAATATCAAAAGAATCAGCGGGTTACAATGCTCCCGGAGCATTGTCCCATGAGGGTTTCGCGATGAAAAAGAGCATCGGTCCGATTGCCGGCCACGCCACCGGCAAGTCGCTGGCACTGCGCAACGCCGCCGTGCGTAGCGCAGCCGGCAGGGCGCTGCGCACCAAGACACCGCGTTCGACGCAAGCGAAGCTTTCCGTGCCGCGCAAGGGTCGCGATGTCATCGCCATGCTGGAGGAATCCAATAAGGGTCGCGTACCGGCGCTTATACCGATTCGCTACGGGCGCATGCTGCACTCGCCATTCTCATTCCTGCGCGGAGCTGCGGCGATCATGGCGTACGATCTGGCGCGCACGCCGATCAGCGGCATCCGCGTGCAGGCCGGCGGCGACGCCCATCTCATGAACTTCGGCGGCTTCGCCACACCCGAGCGCCATTTGGTGTTCGATGTGAATGATTTCGACGAAACTCTGCCGGCGCCGTGGGAATGGGACGTGAAGCGTTTGGCGGCCAGCGTCGCGGTCGCCGGCCGCTACCGGGGCTTTTCCAAGCGGCGGACGGTGGCGGCAACCATGGCCGCCGTCGCGGGCTATCGCACGCATATGGCGCTGTATGCGCCCATGCGGTCGCTCGAGCTCTGGTACCAGAGAATCGACGCCAGCACGGTGGCGGAACTCAACTTTCAGTCGATCGGCAAGCGTCCTAAGAACGCGCCGCTCGATCCTGTTAACGAGCACATCTTTCCGAGGTTGACCGAGGCGGCCGGCAAAATGCGCCGCATCAAGGAACAATTGCCACTGGTGTTCCGCCCGCGCAAGGGCGACCGCACCATCTCACACGTGCCGCGCATGTTGCAGCAATACCGCGCCACATTGCCCGCTGACCGTAGCGCGCTGCTGGCGCGATTCGAGTTGGTGGATGTAGCCATCAAAGTGGTCGGCGTCGGCAGCGTCGGCACCCGCTGCGCCGTCGTGTTGCTGATGGCCGGTGATGACGATGCGCTATTCTTGCAGCTCAAGGAAGCGCGCGCCTCGGTGCTGGAGCCGTATACGCGCCGCAGCGTTTACGAAAACCACGGTGAGCGGGTGGTGCAGGGTCAGCGCTTGATGCAGGCGGCCAGCGACCTGTTTCTCGGCTGGTCGAGAGATTCCACGCTAGGAGTGGATTTCTACGTGCGGCAGCTGCGCGATTGCAAGACCGCGGCCAACATCGACACCATGAACGCCGCCCACTTGGCTGATTATGCGCATCATTGCGGCGCGGCGTTGGCCAGGGCGCATGCCAAGACGGGTGATGCAGCCGCAATCCACGGTTATATCGGCCAGGGCGCCACGCTGGATGGCGCTGTGGCTCGCTTCGCCGCGGCCTACGCGGACCAGACCGAGAAGGATTATGAGCAGTTGAAGAAAGCGGCCAAGGCGGGACGGATTTCCGTGGTGGACGCTTGAGCCGGGTTGGCGAAGGGCACCAACCCGGCGCGGTATTTCAGGTATTGCAGGAGGTCGGCAGTTGCTGCGGGAGCAGGGTGGTGCCACCGGTCATCGCGCCCGAGGCGATGTTGCCGCCCGGGGGCGCGGCCAAGCCGCATTGCCAGAGCACGTCGTCGTTGTCGTTGGTGTAAGGCACGAGCGTCAGTGCCTTACCATTGATCAGCTGGTTGGTTTGCGAAGTGCCGTAGGTGATGGTGATCACACCTGAACTCACGTTGATGTTGCTCACGTAAGTGCCGACCGAGGGAGCCATCTCGGTCAAATCGGCCTGCGACGGCCAGGCGCTGTTGTTGATATAGAATTCGGTGATCGCGACCTTCCAGTCGCCCGCCAAATTCAGGCCTTCGGTGACCTGCGCTCGAATGGTGTAATTCTGATACGCAGGGATCGCCAAGCAGGCGAGAATTCCGATGATCGCTATCACGATCATCAATTCGATCAACGTGAAACCCGACTGAGATTGCTTAATCATGTTACTCCCTCAACAGCCGATCTGAATTGGCGGCCTCGAGAGACAGAATGGTCTACGCCTCAAAACACCGCAATCGCGGCTCCAAGATTTGGGCGGAGTTTCGAAGTGCCTGCGCACATATGTAAAACCTGACGCGCTATGAACCCGCGATCGCGGCGTGCAACGCCACCGGCGTTGCCAGATCTTGCGGCCCGATTTGCCGCAGAATGTGCCCTGTTTTATCGACTACCAGCGCTGCGGGGACTTCGCTGATATTGAACTCCCGGAACAGCACACCGGACTCGTCCAGGGAAAGGGGGATGCGCACGCCGTACTGCTTGCGGTAGTCGCGCATGTCACCCTTGGTGGCCCACAGTCCCGAGGCAATCCCCAGCCATCGCACCTCGGAGTCATCCGTGAGCGCAGCCACTTGTTCGCGCATGCGGCGACAATTGGCGGACAATGTCGGCCGAGTCGTTTCCAAATAGGACTCACACCAGGGTGAAAGAAAAACCAGCAAGGTGGGGCGCCGCGACTCTGGATCGCGCAGCGCGAAGGCCTGACCGTCGATGGTGCGCGGACTCTTTGCCGGCAGCAAATTGCCGGCTTGGTAATGGTGGATCATCGGCGCATCGGCACCGTGAGCGGCCAAGCTGGAAGCCGCCGGTGCAGTACGCGCGGCGAGCAAGGCGGAATCCAAGCGTTCATCGGCGAGATGCCCAACGTACTGGATGCGGCCATCGCGTCCGATCACTATATGCTGAGGAGTCACGCGTAGATTGAACGCCGCCGCGGCACGGCCATCGTCCATCACGATCGGCATCGTGATGCCGAGTTTGCGCTGATAGTCCCGCACCGCGTCGAGCGAATCGTTGAAGCCGGTGTTGATCGCAATCACGGCGAGATCCGGCCCCGCCGTTTCATACGTGTGTTCAAAGTGCGGCATTTGCTGGCGGCAAGGCACACACCAGGTGGCCCAGAATTTCAAGTACACGGCTTGTTTGCCATACAGATGTGCAAGGTCGATGGTCGCGCCATCGATGGTCGTCAGCACGAGCTTGGGTGCAGGTTTGCCGATGAGTTCGCGGCCTGCGTCCTCGGCTCGCTGTTGACCGCTCTCCGAAGCGCCGAATGCGAGCACAGTCCACATCAATGCGAGCACGCCGCTCAGGGTGGCTGTGTTGCGAGCCTTCATGGCCGGTGCTCCGGGGCGGCAGCGGTCGATATTGGCGCTGCCTTGTCTTTTACGGTGAAAACCAAGAAACGTGCGGGCTCGGTGGCGCTGGCGTTGGCGGACACCGTGTGGATATCGTCCGGACCTTCATAGAAGGTATCACCCGGCCCGAGCGTGACGAGCGGTGATCCTTGCACCTGCATGCGCACCGATCCCTGTAGTACGTAGACGAATACTTGCGCATTGTGGCGATGAGCGAGCGAGGCACCTCCAGGAACATATTCCACCGTCAGCATGCGCAGTTCCTTGCCCGCCGCGCCGTTCAGATCCCGCGACAGCAAGTCATGAACGACGGCAGCGGGCGGTGCGGACGGCGCCGCATCGGCGCGCAGCAGAGACGGCATACAAAACACCGTCGCCCCTGCGAGCGCGGCAAACAGGACAACTGATACGGCGTGGATTTTCATTTGCGAATTTTGCTCCTACTATTGGCCCTCGATAAGGGCCACTTTTGGTAATTTTAATGGAACCACTTATCCCACTCGCGATCGAGTTGCCGCCGCGCGGCTCGCGCGCACGCCTGCGGTCACTGCATCAACAGCTGCGCGCTGCCATGTTGGATGGCCGGCTTCAGCCTGGCCTAAGACTACCCTCGACTCGGGCGCTGGCGGAGGCGTGTTCGGTGTCTCGAAACACAGTAGTGGCCGCTTACGATCTTCTGCTCGGAGAAGGTTACTTGTTGGCGCTGCAAGGCTCCGGCACGGTGGTCGCGGGCTCGCTGCCAAGGCCGCAGGGTCCTGTCCCCATCAGCCGCTTGCCGGGGGATCGGCGGCTGAATCGGCACTGGCGAACCGCGCGTGCTGCCGCGGACCGCCCGGCCGGCGAGCCGGCACGGCTGGCATTCCACCTGGGGGTGCCGGATTTTGCGGGCTTTCCGCTCGCGACGTGGCAGCGGCTGGCCGGCCGCGTTGCGCGTCGTCAGCGCCTCGAACTGCACCTCGAACCCGAGCCGCAGGGACTGTTCGGCTTGCGTGAAGCCATCGCGCAGCACGTGTCGTTCGCTCGCGCGGTCGCCTGCGGTCCCAGCGACATCGTGGTGACGGCCGGTGCCCAGCAGGCCTTCGACCTGCTGGCGCGCGTGCTGACGCCGGCCGCGGGCGCCATGGTCGCTCTCGAAGAACCGGGATACCCACCTGTGCGCGCGGCCTTCGCGGCCAACGGCGCACGAATCGCCGCCGTGCCGGTAGACCAGGACGGGCTCGTGGTGGAGCTCTTACCGGAGCGAGCGCGTGTGATCTGCGTGACACCCTCGCATCAATTTCCACTGGGCAGCGTCATGTCGGTGCAGCGCCGTATTGAGCTCTTGGATTTTTGCCGCCGGCGCGATTGCGTGGTGATCGAAGATGACTATGACGGAGAATTCCGCTTCGGGTCACGGCCGCTCGACGCGCTGCAAACACTCGACCGGGGGCAATCGGTTTTCTATGTGGGAACGTTTTCGAAGTGCCTCAGCCCGGACCTACGGCTGGGATACATCGCAGCGCCACCCTGGGCACGTGACGCTTTGGTGGCGGCAAAGCGCGCCGCCGGCTGGACGGGTAGTACCGTGCAAACAACGCTCGCGCTCTTGATCAAAGAAGGCCACTTGAGGCGGCATGTCGGCAAAATGCAGCGTCTCTACGCTGAGCGGCGTCGCGTGTTGCTGCAAGCATTGAACGGCGAACTGGGCCGATGGCTCGAACCCCTGCCATCGCTCGCCGGCCTGCATGTAACGGCGAAATTGCGACGCGCCGGCAGTGAAGCAGCCCTGGTGGAGCGTTTGCGCGCGGCAGGAGTGGGCGTAAGCGCCTTGAGGCCGTTCTATCACGGGCCGCCGGCCATGCGAGGACTGATGTTCGGCTACGGCAACATTGGCGCAACGGCTATCGCCGAAGGCTTGCATATCATGCGACAAGCGATGCCGGTCGATGGGAGCCGAATTTAGTGATTTGAGTGACCCAGGCGCGGCAGTGTTCAGGCGCGGGACACCGGTGCCATGAAAAAATGGGTCGCTCGTAATCTAGGCGCTGATCTCAATGTCACCCGACTGAATGCGTATGACGCCGTGCGCTTGCATTTCCTTCCACGCCGCGGCCAGCGATCCGTTCAAATCGATGCCGCGACAGGCATCCTCGATAACATAAGTGGAGATACCGGCGGCGCGCGCGTCGATCGCAGTCCATGCGACGCAAAAGTCGGTGGCAAGTCCGGTGACAAAGAGGCGCTTTATACCGCGTTGCTGCAGATATGCCTGCAAGCCGGTGGGCGTGCGGCGGTCCGCTTCCATGAACGCGGAGTAGCTGTCGATGTCCTTGTGAAACCCCTTGCGCAGAATCAGCTGAGCCTGAGGCACGTGCAAATCCGGATCGAGCGCGGCATCGGGTGTGCCTTGCACGCAATGATCCGGCCAAAGAACTTGAGTGCCGTAGCTCAGCGTCACCGTGTCGTACGGCTTCTTGCCGGGATGGCTGGAGGCGAAGGAGGTATGCCCGGGATTGTGCCAATCCTGCGTCAGAATCACGTTCTGAAATGCAGCTGCGAGCCTATTGATCACCGGAACCACATCGTCGCCGTGCGCCACCGCGAGAGTGCCTCCCTTCACGAAGCAATTCTGCACATCGACGACGATCAGGGCGCTGGACGCATCGGGTTTTATACGCCGATCGTCCGGCCACGAGGGACCCACACCCGCCATCCAGAGAGCTCCGATGCTCAAGGTTCGCAAAGCTGCGCGGCGATTCATGGATGCAGTCTCCTTCAGTCCGGTACACGATGCGCTTGTCATGCTGCCACATCCCCGCTAGCCTAGCCTGCGGAATTAATGAAGTGGTTGCTTCATTATTTGACTCGGCGGTCCGGCCTGGTGCGAAGATTATGGCGACTCTGCGTTGCATCGAATTGACTGTCAACGGCACCGTGCATGCGGTGACCGTCAACCCGACCGTGCCGCTGCTGCAGGTATTACGCCACGATCTGGGTTTGAGCGGCCCGAAATACGGCTGCGGTTTGGGTCAGTGCGGCGCGTGCCTGGTGCTGCTAGGCGGTAAGGCGGCGCGCAGCTGTGTGCTGCCGATCTCTGCCGCGGCGGCGCTTCACGTCACGACCCTGGAAGGTTTGGCGCGAAACGGTCTACTACACGCCGTGCAGCAGGCCTTCATTGCGAAGCAGGGCGCGCAATGCGGCTATTGCCTCAACGGCATGATCATGCGCACGGTGGCCTTGCTCCAGCATTTCCCCTCGCCTTCGGAACCAGAGATTCGCGAGGCGCTGAAATACAACTTGTGCCGTTGCGGCGCGCACGAAGAAATTCTGCAATCGGTACGCGACGCAATAGCTCGCATGGCGCGCCCAAGCGCCGGGCAATCGGCTTGATGGCCGGTTCGCTGGCCGAGTGGAGCGCAGCGGCGCTGCTCGATGCAGCGGGCACCTTGATCGTATCGCAGCAGATGGACGGGGCGATGCAGCCCCTGCTGTGCATCGGCGCAGCAGGAGAGATCATCGCCTTTTGCGGTCACGTCGATTTGGGCACCGGCCTGCGTACGGCGCTGGCGCAAATCGTTGCCGAGGAACTGGACGTCGACGCTACGCGCGTGCACGTGGTGCTCGGCGATACCGCGCGCGCACCGAATCAAGGCGCGACCATCGCCAGCGACAGCATTCAAACCGCGGCGCAGCCGTTGCGCAAGGCTGCGGCGCAGGCACGGGCGATGTTGCTGGAGTTGGCGGCTGGATCGGTGGCCGTGGAACCTACGCTGATCGGTGCAGCACGGTTGCGAGCGACGCTCGACATGAACTTCCCGGTGAAGCCGACGTCCGAGTATCGCCTGGTCGGCAAGCCGCAGCCGCGCATCGACATTCCGGCCAAGGCGGTCGGGGCGCCGGTGTTCGTCCATGACGTGCGTGTGGAGGGCATGCTTCACGGCAGCGTGGTGAGGCCCCCCTACATTGGCGTGGATCATGGCCCCTTCATCGGAACCAGCCTCATTGGTATCGAACGGGAATCGATCGCGCATCTGGATGGCATCGTGGCGCTGGTGGTCGAGGGCGACTTCATAGGCATCGTCGCCGAACGCGAAGATCAGGCGTTGGCGGCCGCAGCGTTGCTGAAAGTAAATTGGAAGCCGGTGCCGCAGCTGCGGGATCTCCAGGATCTTGCCGCAGCATTGAGCGCCAATCCCTCGACGATGCGCCGACTGCAGGATGAGGGTGACGTGGAGACGGCGCTGAGCGCCGCCGCGCGGCGTCTCGATCGTCGCTATGTTTGGCCCTACCAGCTTCACGCTTCCATCGGCCCGTCTTGCGCCGTGGCGGACGTCAAAGGCGGCCATGCGAGTATTTGGTCGGGGACCCAGAATCCGCACGAGTTGAAGAGCGACATCGCTCGCTTGCTCGGTACGGATGCGGCGCATGTGGACATCATCCGATTGGAAGTGGCGGGTTGCTACGGGCGCAATTGTGCCGATGACGTATGCGCGGATGCGGCGCTCCTCTCCAAGGCCGTCGGCCATCCTGTGCGCGTGCAGCTGACGCGAGCGCAGGAGCACTTGTGGGAGCCCAAAGGTGCCGCACAGTTGATCGACGTCGACGGCGGGCTGGATGCGCAGGGCAATGCAACGGCCTATGACTTCGAGTCGAGCTACCCGTCGAATACCGCGCCGACACTGGCGTTGCTGCTTACCGGTCGTGTTGCGCCGGTGGCTCCGGTGATCGAAATGGGCGATCGCACGTCCGTGGCGCCCTATGCCTATCCGAACGCGCGCGTCACCATCCATGACATGGCGCCTCTCGTGCGTGCTTCTTGGCTGCGTGGCGTGGCGGCGCTGCCCAATGTATTTGCCCATGAGTGCTGGATTGACGAGGCGGCGGCGGCGGCTGGCGTGGATCCGATCGAATACCGGTTACGCTATCTTCGCGATCCACGCGGACGGGATCTGGTACGCCAGACCGCGGCGCACGCAGGATGGCAACCGCATTCGACCTGGGGATCGCACGGCGCCGACGGCGATGTGCTGCATGGCCGCGGCTTTGCCTATGCGCTCTACAAGCACGGCAAGTTTCCGGGCGCTCAGGCGGCCTGGTCGACATGGGTCGCCGACGTCGATGTGAATCGCATCACCGGCGAGGTGCTCGTGGCACGCGTCACCACGGGTCACGACGCGGGTTTGATGATCAATCCCGCCGGGGTGCAACACCAGATTCACGGCAACGTGATTCAGTCGATCAGCCGTACCATGCGCGAGAACGTGAGTTTTTCGCAAGGCATGCCGACGGCGCGCGAATGGGGCAGCTACCCCATCGTGCGTTTCACCGACCTACCGCAGATCGACGTATTGATGGTGGAGCGCCCCGAACAACCACCCTTGGGTGCGGGCGAATCGGCGTCCGTGCCGAGCGCCGCGGCGATTGCCAACGCCATCTATGATGCGTGCGGCGTGCGCTTCCGTGAGCCGCCGTTCACGCCGGATCGGATTCGAGCCGGTTTCGGTGTCGCGCCACCGGCGGCGAGTCTGCCGGCAGCGAGCGAAGCCGCCGCGACGCGGCCACGCAGGCCGTGGCGCAGTTTTCTGTCCGGCGCCTCCTTGAGCGCCGCCGCTTTGCTCGCCGCGGTGTTCCCGTGGCGCGGCGCGATCGCGCCCATCACGCCGCCGGATCTCAGCACCTACAGTGCGGCGACCATCGAGCGTGGTCGACAGTTGGCGGCGCTTGGCGACTGTGCCGTGTGCCACACCGCCGAAGGCGGCATCGCCAATGCCGGCGGCCGGCCGTTGGCGACACCCTTTGGCACGGTGTTTGCCACCAACATCACACCCGATGCCGAGACAGGCATGGGCAACTGGTCCTATGCGGCGTTCGAGCGCGCCATGCGAGAGGGCATCCATCGCGACGGCAGGCATCTGTATCCCGCCTTTCCGTACACGCACTTCACACGCGCCAGCGACGGCGACTTGCAAGCTTTGTACGCATTCTTGATGGCGCAGGAACCGGTGCGCCGAACCACGACGCCGACGGCGCTCAATTTCCCGTTCAACTTGCGGCCGCTGATGAGTCTGTGGAATGCGCTGTTCCTGAAACCCGGCAGTCTGTCGAACGAGGCCTCGCAATCGGAATCCTGGAATCGCGGCAAGTACCTGGTAGAAGGCTTGGGTCATTGCGCCGGCTGTCATAGCCCGCGTAACGCGCTGGGTGCGGAGGCCGGTGGGGCTCACCACTTGGCGGGCGGCTGGGTGGATGGTTGGGAGGCCCCGGCACTTACCACACTGTCTTATGCGCCCATTCCGTGGAGCAAAGAAGACCTGGTCGCGTATCTGCGCACCGGTTATTCGGCGCTGCACGGATCCGCATCCGGACCCATGGCGCCGGTGATCGCACAACTGTCAGCGTTGCCGGATGCTGATATCGACGCCATGGCCGGCTATCTGAGTTCATTCAACACTGCGTTGTCGGATGTCGAGCGCCAGTCGCTGCAAGTCAAGATCGAGTCACAAACCGTGGGTTCCCAGTTTCAGGCGGGTGCGCAACTCTACGACGGAGCATGCGCGGTTTGCCATCAGGGCCGCCTGGGCGAGGGCGGCCCGCGTCCCGATGTGTTCGGCATCAACTCGTCATTGGCCTTCAACACCAACCTGCACTCGGAAAGTGCCGACAACCTGGTGCGCGTGATCATGGAGGGAGTGGCAACGGACCAGGCGGGCGCGCATGGCGCCATGCCGGGCTTCGGGCAATATTTCGACGACGAGCAGATGGCGACATTGGTGACATACCTGCGCGGGCGCTTTGCGCCAGGGCAGACGATGTGGTCCGATGTACCGAAGACTATCGCGCGTATCCGCACCGAGACTGCGGCGCATTTAGCGGCGCGACGCTGAACCGTTCTGCGCCAAGGCACAGGGCGCGGCTGGCGCGCTTGTCTCGGGTAGGGCCAGCCGCTAGGCTAATGCCAGATTATTGAAGTGGATGCTTAATTACATGACGCAACACACCCGCGCGGATCTGGGTCAGGACGACATCGATCCTGTCATGCCGTTGACCGCGGGACCGACAGTGCTCGATGGGATGGCCGGCGCGACAGGCGGCGCCAAAGTGCAGTGCGATGCCTGTCCCGTGCTGTGCCACATATCGCCGGGCAGAACCGGGGCTTGCGACCGTTGGGGAAACGTCAACGGAGCACTGACACGTCTCGATCCGGTGCTGATCGCGCGGCGGTCAGGCGAAGGTGGGGAGATGTTCGTCACCGGCGTGGGAGCGGGCACGACGTATCCCGATTACAAAGCTGCGCCCTTTATCGTGTCGAGCCAGCATCAGGGTGTAGACATGGTGACTGCGGTCACCGAAGGCATTTTCAGCTACTGCAGTTTCAAGCTGAAGATCGATACGGATCGCTACTTGGGGCCCGAACAAGGCAACGTGCGCCACAAGGGCGAAATCGTCGGTCACGTGACCACGGCTGAATACGGGTCGCAGATGTTGTCGGTCGGCGGCGTGCATCGGCTCACCGGCGGCAGCCGCAAGGAAGGCCGCGCCACATGCGACCTGATGGCGGAGCTCGGCAACAAGCACGCGGTGGAGCTGTCCATCGACGGCGGCGCGCAACTCGTCGTGCAAGCGGGTCGGGCGCCCGTCGTCGATGGCGTCACCGAGCGCCGCATGCGTGTTGGCTGCGGTTCGGCGACGATCGGCATCTTCGCCAAACAATGGCTGGGCTTGGTCGACGAGGTGGTGGTGGTTGACGACCATATTACCGGAGTCCTGTCGGAACATCAGGCGGGACAATGCCTCGGCATGCGTTTCTCGGGCATCGAATTGAAAGGGCGGCGCTCCACCGCGGGCCGTTATTTCAAGGTGGCCAATCCCGGCACGGGGTGGGGTGGCACCGACGTCGTGGATCCGCTCAACATCATCGCGGGCTTCGATGCGTCGCGAGCCTGGCCCGGTATGCGTTTGCTGATGGTTTCCACAACCGGGGAGCATTCTGCCTATTTCGTATTGGATTTGGCATTGCGGCCGGAAGAAACGCCGATGCCGCCCGCGGTGCGTACGGTGGTCGAGCGTATTGCCGAAAATTGCGAACCGGCTTTATCGACGGTGTTGTTCGTGGCAGGAGCCGGCGGCAGCCTGCGTGCCGGTGTCACGGAAAGTCCGGTGCGCCTGACCCGGTCCATCAAGGAAGCGCTCGTCAATGTCACGTGCGGTGGTGCACCGGCCTATATCTGGCCGGGCGGCGGCATCACCGTCATGGTGGATGTGTCAAGGATGCCGGACAACTCTTTCGGCACAGTGCCGACGCCCGCGATCGTAGCGCCCATCGAGTTTACGATGCGGCTGCGCGACTATGCCGATCTGGGCGGCCACATGGACCACGTCATTCCGTTGAGCGAGGCCTTGAAGCGTGCTTCGGCACGTTATATCGATTTCGACGCGGCGAACACCTGGCCCCTCGGGGCCGCGCCGCTGTTGGGGTAGCAGCCCGGCTGCCACATGAAGCTCAATGTGCGCATCATCCTGTTTGCCTTCACGGCTGCGCTGGCAGGGTTCCTGTTCGGATTCGATACCGTCGTCATTTCGGGGGCGGAACAAAAGATTCAGGCGCTATGGAGCTTGAGTCCCGGCGTGCACGGCATCGTGCTGGGCTCGGCTTTGTACGGTACCGTCATTGGCTCGCTATGCGGCGGCTGGCCCACGGATCGATTTGGGCGGCGTGCCACGCTGCTGTGGATTGGTTTTCTGTACCTTGCGGCCGCGGTCGGCTCGGCATTCGCCGCCAACGCGCTTCAGCTGATTGCCGCCCGTTTCATCGGCGGCATAGGGATAGGCATATCCACCGTCGCCGCGCCGCTCTATATCGCCGAGATTGCGCCGCCCTTATATCGCGGCCGCCTGGCCGGAATGTTTCAGTTCAACATCGTGTTCGGCATCGTCGTCGCCTACCTTTCCAACGCCTTGCTGGCGGGTGTCGGCGAACAGGCGTGGCGCTGGATGATGGGTGTCGCCGCGTTTCCCTCGCTGCTGTATTCCGTGCTGTGCCTGCGCATCGTTGAGAGCCCGCGATGGCTGCTCGGCAGGGTGGCTGACCGCCGTGCCGGCGCGGCGGCGCTGCGTGATTTGTACCCGGAGTCATCGCCCGCGGAAATTGCCGCGCTGGCGCAAAGCATCAGCGCCGCGGCTTCACCCTCGGCGACCTTGGCGCCGTTCTGGACACGGCAACTGCAGGCGCCGATTCTATTGGCTGTGCAGGTGGCGTTGTTCAACCAACTATCGGGCATCAATGCCATTTTGTACTTCGCGCCGCGCATATTTCAGTCGACCGGCTTGAGCGAGCATGCAGCGCTGTTGCAGTCGGTGGGAATCGGCATCACCAATCTCGTATTTACCTTCGTGGGCCTGTGGCTGATCGATCGCGTCGGGCGGCGCACCTTGTTGTTCGTCGGTTCATACGGCTACATCGGATCGTTGGGCTTGGTGTCCTGGGCGTTTTTCACCAATCATTATGCAATCGTGCCCCTGTGCATCTTCGTGTTCGTTGCCGCGCATGCCGTGGGGCAGGGTGCGGTCATATGGGTGTTGATTTCCGAAATATTTCCCACCGAACACCGCGCCGCTGGGCAAACGTTAGGCAGCTTCACGCACTGGATCATGGCGGCGGTAGTCACCAGCGTGTTTCCGAGCGTGGCCGCCGCTATCGCGCCTGGCTATGTATTCGCGTTTTTCTGCGCGATGATGCTGCTGCAGCTTCTGTGGGTGAAGACAATGGTCATCGAAACCAAGGGCATTCCATTGGAGAGTGTGTCGCAAAGACTGGCTAATACGTGGTATTCGCGGCGCGCGTAGCCGGTCGTCCCGGAAGCCGAACTCGGATCAACCAGAAAATCAACAATACAAGAGGAATGAACTGCGGCAGGAAGAAGGCCGTCGGTACGTGGTAGGGGCCGGGTAGGAGACGCGCAAACCCATTGGTAAAACCCGAACCCAATGCCATCGTGAGCCCCAAGCACATGCGCCACAGGTGACGCGAAATGCGCGCTACGCCCGAGATACCGCCGGCGAGTACGACTCTGGCGTCGCCCAGCGCCGCGATGACCAGTACCGAGGTGAACCCGTAAATCGCGACGAGCACCGGGCCCTTGAGCGGCACGGTGCTTTTGAACAGGGGCGTCGCGCCGATGGCCAGCTGCACCGATAGAATGACGAACGGCGTGCATAAAAACAGGCTGACCCCCAAGGCAATTTTTTCCGCAAGACCGATGCCGCCTGCTTTGCGCCAAACTGCCAACCAAGCGGTCCCCACGAAGTACAGTGCGAATATGCTGATCAGCACATTCACGGAATCAGGGATGACCACGGCGAGGTAGCAGGCAAAGATCGCCATCACCAGCATCGATACGACGAAGACGTTACCGGCCCGGCGGTGCAAGCGGCCGCCTTTGCGGACGCACACGGCGATCACTCCGGCGAGCAGTGCGAGCGCTCCCGCGCCGATGTGAAGTGCGTAGGCGAGAGGCGTCATCGCGCTTGCTCAGGCTGTGTCGGTGCGTTGCACGAAACGCAGTATGACCATCTCCATGATTTCGCGCCAATGGTCCAGTGCATCCGGGGCCATGAGATCGACATCCAGAAACGCGGACAGGGTGAACTTGTTCGACAGATAGAAGTAGCCGAGCGAGCACATGGCGATGTAGAGATCCGTGGCGCCGATGTTGGAGCGGAACGTTTTCTGTTTGACGCCGCGGACTAGAACCTCGGAGAGTATCGTCATCAGCGGAAACGCCAGCTCCTTGACGCGTTTGGAGCGCGACAAGTGTTTGCCTTGGTGAAGATTTTCATTGCTGAGTAAGGTCAGCATCTCTGGATGCGTGATGTAGTGATTCCACGTGAAGCGGATGATCTCGCGCAGCGCTCGTTCGGCATTCAGACCCGACAGGTCGAGCGCCGCCTCGGCATCGCCCAACTCCTTATATATAGTCTCCAATACCGCCACGAACAGAAGCTCCTTGCTGCCGAAGTAGTAATAGATCATGCGGTCGGTCGAATGGGCGGTCTTGGAGATCTTCTCGACCCGGCCGCCGGCAAAGCCGTTCTTGGCAAAGACATCGATTGCTGCGCGCAAGATATTGTCGCGCGTCGCCACTTTCCCCGACGGCCGGCCGCGCGTAGGCTTTTTTTTCGCAGGCGCCTGCCGCGCGACGGAACGTCCCTTCAGCCTCGCCATTCGCAATTCTCCGATCCTGGTGCGCGCTTGCAATGATATTTTATCCCCGGTAGGCTAAGTTTAGTATTTAGTGAAGTAAGCGCTTAATTTCAGGCGCTGCCGCACGGGCTCGTAAGTGCGGTCGACTACCGCCGGTGCGTCGTAATCACCATGACTCAGAATTGGCAAGGAGCTGTCTTTGCGCGTCTCGCCGCGAGCCGTTGGCATTTCCAGCACGGGCCCATCGATCTGGTTGTAGACGTCGATGCACCCGCGGCGACGCAGGATCGCTGTATCGCTGAATGTTGGCAAGCCTTTCAAGACATCTTGCCGGGACTCGTTGCGGAGCTTCCAGCCTTGCGCCGCCCGGCATCCGATCGCTTGCCGCTGCAAGGCGCGGTGGCTGTACGCATGGCGCTCGCCTGCGTGCCTTACGCGGACGAGCTCTTCATAACGCCGATGGCGGCAGTGGCGGGCGCGGTCGCCGACGAACTGATCGGCGTGTTTCATCGGGCGGGTGTGAGCCGCGCCTGCATCAACAACGGCGGCGACATCGCGCTGCACCTGGCACCGGGTGCCAGTTATACGCTCGGGGTTTGGGCGCAGATCGACCAACTGCCGGCCGCTGGTGTTCGCGGCACGGGTCTCGACGGACGCTTCATCGTCGCCGCAGACATGCCGGTGCGCGGTATCGCTACCAGCGGTTGGCGCGGCCGCAGTTTCAGCCTGGGTGTGGCCGACAGCGTGACGGTGCTGGCGGATAGTGCGTCAGCCGCCGATGCGGCGGCAACGCTTATTGCCAACGAGGTCGACTGCGATGCGCCGGGCATCGTGCGGGCGCCGGCGGCGCAGTTGAAGGATGATTCGGACCTGGGCGATCGCCTGGTGACCGTCGAGGTCCCCAGGCTCGCGGCCCCAGCCATAGCTTCGGCGCTGGCGCGCGGTCGACAGGCGGCTGAGCGTTGGCGTGACCGCGGCCTCATCCATGCCGCCGCACTGTTCTTGCAGGGTTCGGTCGAGGTGGTTCAGCCGCGCCATGCCGGGGCGGCCCATGCCGGGGCGGCCCATGCCGGGGCGGCCCATGCCGCGGCTGAACCACCTCGCGCCGATTGCGTTGCGGCCGTCGCATGATCGAGATTCGGCGCGTCTTCAGCCACGTCGAAGAGATATTCCATGAATTTGGGCCGCCGCCCGCAACTCCACTACGGCGCGGTGCGGCGGCCGCGGTCATCAAGAACGTGTTCGCCGGGCGCTACGTGGAAAATATTGCGCCCTTCATGGAGGACTTGAAGCCGCTGGGACTGGAGTTAGCCCAGCGATTGCTCGCCGCACTCGAACGTGCACCGACTGCAGTCCAAGGCTACGGAAAGGCTGCCATCGTCGGCGCTGCCGGCGAACTCGAGCACGGTGCGCTGTGGCATGCGCCGGGCGGATATGGCATGCGAGAAATATTGGGCTGGAAGGAAAGCAGCGGGCCGGCCGATGCCGCGGTGGCCCATGCCGCTGCGGGCGCACAAACGGGCAACGCCCTCGCCATCGTGTCATCGACCAAAAAAGTCGGAGGGCCGGGTACGGCGATCGATGTGCCGCTGACGCACTTGAATGCGAGTTACGTGCGCAGCCACCTGGATGCCATCGAAGTCCGTGTGCCGGGCGCGCCGGCCGCCGACGAGGTGGTCTATATTTTAGCGATGAGCTGCGGGCCGCGCGTGCATGAGCGTCTGGGCGGTTTGCGCGTCGAGCAGATTGAACGCTGGGATGGTCAGAAGTAAGGAGCCGGCATGATTGCAGCCATACGAAAGCTTGTGGTGCAAGTCGACGAGACCCGCCTGGACATGGGCCGGCCGGTCGAGCCTCCCACGCGCCGCGCAGTCGCCATGGCGGTGATCGCCAATCCTTTCGCAGGCCAGTATGCTGAGAATTTGGATACGTTGATGGTGATCGGCGAGGAATTGGGTCAACTGCTCGGCGCCAAATGCGTCGCGGCTCTCGGCATTTCCCCTGAGCAAGCACAGAGCTACGGCAAGGCGGCCATCGTCGGAGAAGGCGGCGAACTGGAGCATGCCGCGGCCATCCTGCATCCCAAGATGGGAGCCACGCTGCGGCGCGAGGTCTCCAAGGGCGCGGCTTTGGTGCCGTCGGCCAAGAAAATGGGCGGCTTGGGCACGGCGATCGATGTGCCATTGGGCCACAAGGACGCCGCATTCGTGCGCAGTCATTTCGATGCCATCGAAGCACGGGTGGCGGATGCACCGCGCCGCGATGAAATCGTGGTCGCGATCGCGGTGACCGACAGCGGCAGACCACATGCGCGCGTCGGCGGCCTGCAGGCCCACGAGATCCAAGGCAAGGATGGGCTGCGCTGATGGCGACGCCAACAGAATCGCAAAACAGCGGCAAGGTCGTCATCACCAACGTCGGGCTGATGTTGTCGGGCGATCTGCGCCGCCCGATTCTCGATGCCGACACGGTGGTCATCGAGGCGGGAAAAATCACCGCCGTCGGCAAGCAAGCGGACTGCGACTTGAGTCTCGCCAACACACGCATCGATGCGCAAGGGACCACGCTCGCGCCGGGGCTGATCGATTCGCACGTGCATCCGGTGTTCGGCGATTGGACCCCGCGGCAAAACCAGCTCGGTTGGATCGACTCGACGCTGAATGGCGGCGTGACGACCATGATTTCCGCCGGCGAGGTGCATTTGCCGGGACGACCCAAGGACATCGTGGGCCTAAAAGCGCTGGCGATCACGGCGCAGCGCAGTTTTTCCAACCTGAGGCCGGCCGGCGTGAAAGTACTGGCGGGCGCGCCCGTGCTGGAGAGCGGCATGGTGGAATCCGATTTCGCCGAGCTCGCTGCCGCGGGCGTCACCCTGCTCGGCGAAATTGGCCTAGGTTCCGTAAAAAGCGGGCAGGAAGCGGCACCCATGGTGCAGTGGGCGCGCAAGCATGGCATCCAGAGCACAATCCACACGGGCGGCCCATCGATTCCAGGTTCCGGGCTGATCGACAAGGACGTGGTGTTGGAAGCGGACGCTGACATCATCGGTCACATCAACGGCGGCCACACCTCGCTGCCGTATGGCCAGGTATGCGAATTGTGCGAGCGTTCCAAGCGTGGTTTGGAAATCGTGCACAACGGCAATGAGCGCATCGGCATCCTGACGGCGCGGCATGCCCGTGAATTGGGCTGCGCGGAGCGCGTGATTCTCGGCACGGACGGGCCGGCCGGGTCTGGTGCGCAGCCGCTCGGTATCCTGCGCATGATCGCGCTGTTGTCCAGTATGGCGGACATCCCCGCGGAGGAAGTTTTCTGCTACGCGACCGGCAACACCGCGCGCATGCGCGGCTTGGATTCGGGACTGATAGAGCGGGGGCGCGCGGCCGATCTCACTTTCCTCGACCGGGCGCAGCAGACGGCAGGGCGGGACTTGCTGGAAAGCGTACGCCTCGGCGATATTCCGGGCGTGGGCATGGTTCTGATCGACGGCGTGATCCGTTGCCAACGCAGCCGCAACACGCCGCCGGCGACGCGCGTACCTGTGGCGTTGGCCTGATGGCCGCACAAACCGGATCGGCGGCACCCCGCGTGGGCGAGTTGCGTCGCTTGGTGGGGCAGGGAGCGATGAGCGCTCATCAGATCGCGGCCATCGCGGTATGCATGGGCCTCAACATGCTGGATGGTTTCGATATCCTGGTCATGTCGTTCGCCGCGCCCGGAGCGAGCGCCGAATGGAAGCTCAGCGGCAGTCAACTCGGCGTATTGTTCAGCGCAGCCTTGGTGGGCATGGCCTGCGGTTCGTTGTTTCTCGCGCCGCGCGCCGATCTGTTCGGGCGCCGCGCCATCGTCATGCTGTCGGTGTCGATCGTCAGCGTCGGCATGCTGGCATCCGCGTTTGCCGCGTCGTATCAGCTGTTGGCGGTACTGCGTGCCATCACAGGGATCGGCATCGGCGGCATCTTGGCGAGCGCGACGGTATTGGTGGCCGAATATGCGTCTGACCGATGGCGCAGCACTGCGAGTTTCTTGTACACCTCGGGTTATTCTATCGGCGGAACAGTGGGTGGCGCCATCGCCGCGATATTGATCGGACGCTACGGGTGGCGCACGGCATTCGAATTCGGTGCGGCTGCGTCGTTCTTGATGCTGCCGATCAGTTATTGGGGACTGCCGGAGTCGCTGGACTTTCTCATCACGCGGCAGCCCGCGGGCGCTTTGCTCAAGTTGAACAACCTGCTCTCCAAGATGCGGCATCCCGTTCTGACGATGTTGCCGCAACGTGGCTCGCAAAGTGCGATGGGGGCGCCGGGACCAGTACGGCGCTTATTTGCTCCGCCTCTGCGGCGCGCGACGATTCTTACCTGGCTGGCGTTCTTCTTTATCATGGGCGGCTACTATTTCGTGTTCAACTGGACGCCGAAGCTCTTGACCTCGAGCGGACTGACTGCGCAGCAGGGCATCAGCAGCGGCGTACTGCTGAGTCTCGGCGGCATCGCCGGCACCGTGCTGTTCGCCTTTGTCGCGCGCGTCATCGACGTGCGCCGCGTAACGCTCGGATGCCTGCTGGCTTCTGCCGCGCTGATGGCGCTATTCGCGGTCAACGCCACGCACCTAGCGGTGGCGCTGCTCGTCGGAGTGGCGCTCGGCGGCATGTCGACCAGCGCCATGGCAGGTTTTTACGCCATCACGCCGACGTTGTACGACGCCGATCTGCGCACCTCGGGCATGGGGTGGGGCATCGGCATCGGACGCATCGGTGCGATTCTCGCGCCGCTCGGTACCGGCGTGCTGGTGGATCGCGGCTGGCATTCGGTGCAGCTGTTCGTCCTGTTCGCCGGCGCCTTTCTCCTGGCATGGCTGGCGCTCGCAGGCATGACGTCGCTGTCGGCGCGCGCGTTGGCGGTGACAGAACCAGCTTAAGAATTCGTCATGCTGCGCCTGCAGGTTATGCCAGGTGTAAGAGGCGAGTTCGCCCATTCGTCGGCACTTCACATATTCCACAAAATGCCGATTGAAAATACTACATACGTTGTCTTGGCCCGAACGACGATTCAGAATGAACGTCCAGAAGACCGAGGCGACGATGTTGGAGAAGAATGCTCTCGATAAAGCGCGCAATCGTGTTGAGCGGGCAGGCGCCAAGAATGCCCCCCCATCCGCGATGTTCGAGAAGGTTTTGCGTGCGTTCGTAATTGGCGACCTGTCTTTTTCCGATCTGCTATCCAGCCTGACGCGACTGCTCAAGGATGGTGCCGCGCCGGATGAGCTACTGAAAGTTCTGCGTTGGCGCGAGTCGATCGAGCCCTTGGGGGAGGAAGCACGCGCAAAAGTCGTCGCCGCGCTGAACGAGGCAATGTCCTCCAGCGCCGTCGATAACAGCGGCGCCGCGGATCAGCTTCAGGAGGCAACGCAGTTTAGCGACGCGATTCAACCATCACCGGCGGACGAGGATGCCGACACCTCGGCGATGTCACGGCTGATCGAAGAATTTGCCGCGGAGTGGAATACGGGACCGAAGGCGCGGCCAGCAGCCAGCGCCGCGGCGACGCAAGAAACGGCTGGGCAGAGCGTCGATTACAAAGCAATGGGTATTGCACTCGGCCGGCGCGAGGACGATCTCGCGGCGCTGCAGGCGGAACATTCGAGAGTATTGGGTCTGCTCGAGGCGCGCGCTCGAAGTGCAGCCCAATTGCAGAATGAATTGCGCGAGCTTTCCTTGCAATTCGAAGAGTCCCGCGGCGCTCTGCAATCGCAACAAGGTAAGACCCGCGAGCTGGAAGAAGTATTGGCCGAGCGCATCGCGGCGGAAGAGGCGGCTCGAACTCGCAGCGAACGGGCGCGCGGCGAAGAGGCGGCCCGGCAAGCCGAGATGCATCAGAAGGAATTGAGCGCGTTGCGCGAGTCGCTGGCAGCGCGCGATGCGGCCATCGAGCATATGAGCCGCGCGCAGGCCGCACGCGACGGGGTCATCGAGCAAGCGCGTGCGCTGCTGGCGGAGCGCGATGCTCGTATCGCTGGGCTGCAAGGCGAGATCGCGCGGTCAACGCCGATTGATGAGATGCCGGCAAAAGAAAAGGACGCGTGGGCGGATAAACTGCGTGTGCTGCAGCGCTCGCTGAATGAACGCGACACGGCGATCGAGATGCAGAAGCAGCAACATTCCAAAATCGTCGCCGCCTTCATGGCGCGGGCCGAGATTATGGAGACCGAGTCGAAGGCAGCCCGCGCGCGCATCGATGCGCTGGCATCGGAGCTGCAAGCAGCTCGCGCGGCGGCCGCCGTTCGCGAACGAGATCCGGAACTGGATCTCGAACAAACGTTACCCCTGCTACCCATGCATGAATCTCCTCCGCCATTGTTGCAATTACGGCGCGGTGTGGAAATCGCCGAGTTTTCGGCTGCGCCGCTGCGGCCGCCGCCGGCTCGCGCGCTGACTTGGAGGCCCGACGCCTTTGCGCGCACCCTCGGCATTTGCGCCACGATCGCCGTGCTGGCGATCGTCGTTTGGGTGGCTGTGCATCATGGGCCGGCGGCGGCGAAAGTTCCCGAAGTTGGCGCCGCACCGTTGCCGATGCACGGAACGTTGATCCGAGATTGCCCAACGTGCCCGTCATTCACGGTGTTGCCCACCGGGCGGTACAAGCAGGGATCAACCGACAGCAACGCTTCTTCCACCGCCAAGCCGTCGCACTTGGTGGCAATCAGTCATCCCTTCGCCATGTCGACGAACGCCGTCACCGTGGATGAGTACCGAGCATTCGTCACGGCCACCGGCCGCGACATGCGGGGCTGCGATACCTATGACGGGCGGTGGAAACATCAACCGAAAAATAACTGGGAGAGCCCGGGCTTCGAACAAAGCGGCACACACCCGGTCACCTGCGCCTCCTGGATCGACGCCAAGGCCTACGCGCAATGGCTTTCGGAGCAGACCGGACATCACTATCGCCTGCCCAGCGCATCCGAATGGGAATATGCGGCTCGCGCCGGTAGCGAAGCGGTGCAGCCTTGGCGTGCCAACGGGTCGGATGCATGTGCCAACGCGAATGTCGCGGATTTGAGCGCGGCGCACCGCTATCCTGGGTGGGTCGCGTTTGCCTGCGACGACGGCTACGTGTTCACGGCCCCTGTGGGTTCCTTCAGGGCCAACGCATTTGGCCTCAATGACATGCTCGGCAACGTATTTCAGTGGACCGAGGATTGCTGGAATGCCAACTACCAGAACGCGCCGATCGATGGCTCGGCGCGCGCCGATGGTAATTGCTCCGAGCACGAATTGCGAGGCGGATCGTGGTTCAGTTCCCCTGGCTACGTGAGGGCAGATTACCGTAACCACTTTGCGGCGAATTATCGAGCCAGCAGTGTGGGAATTAGACTGGTCAGGGACATTGCGCCATGATGCGCGATGCTCTCACCACGCAGTACAGGTCGATATTTGTCCTCAGCTAGATATCCAGGGTTGGCGTTGTCGCTGTTCAGTATGGTCGCCGTGGCAATAGAACCGCCTGCGGCCGTGTCAGCGAAACCCTTTCCCAGCGGTATTGCGCGCACGGCGGCGCAGCAATGCCGTGCGCATGCGAGTGTGAGCGCCTGCGACGATGCGCTGCGTTGGAATCCGAGCGACCCGTCGCTGCTCGTGGCGATGGGCGACGCGCTGGTGCGTGTGCGGCGTTCCGCGGACGCGGTTCGAGCCTATCAGCGCGCCGCCACCCTCGCGCCGAACACACCCGGGATCGAGGGGAAACTGCAAGCGGCCCAGGCGTTGTCAGCGAAACCGAAGACAAGAACGGTTGGTGACGCGTCGAGCTCAGCTCCCTCGGGAAAGCACTTTTCAAATTCGGATCCGGACACACAAACGCATTGAGACGAACGGAAGGTTTATTCCACGGTGATATATGAGCGATGATCCGGCTGCAAGACAAGTTATTCGCGAACTGGTGGAGAATTGGGCCGTCTGGCGCGACGCCGGCGATTGGCAGCGATTCCGCGGCGTGTGGCACGACGACGGCAGAATGATGGCGACGTGGTTTCAGGGCAGCGTTGATGAGTTCATTCGCGTCACGCGCGAGGGCTGGGATCGAGGCGTCAGCATCTTGCATTTCTTGGGAGGCAGCTCGATCGATGTCGACGGCAATCGCGCGATCGCTCAAACCAAAATGACAATTTCACAACGCGGCGACGTGGACGGTGTACGTTGCGATGTCGTGTGCACCGGGCGCTTCTATGATTTCATCGAGAGGCGCAACGGCAAGTGGGGACTCGTATTGCGGCAGCCGATCTACGAGAAAGACCGCATCGATCCGGTGGATCCCTCCGCGGTTCTAAAACTCGACAGTCGGATACTCGATAAATTTCCGGAAGGCTATCGGCACCTAGCCTACCTGCAAACCAAGATTGGCTACCAGGTGAAGCCTGATATGCCCGGGCTCAAGGGCGAGGCGGTGCAAGCGTTGTATGCCAAGGGAGTCGCGTGGCTGGGTGGCTCGCGCGCGGCGTCAGCCGCTGATTCGAACGAATAGCACCAATGAGCGGCCGGTCATGCCGTACACATCGCCGGATTTGCCGTAATAGGGCGATTGCCCTGTTGCAAGGTTGGTGTCAATCAGCATCTCCCAGGAATTTCCATCCGGGTATTCAGGCAGTGTGAATTGCACCAAATCATGGTGGGAATTCAGGACCATGAGCATGGCAGCCTCGGTGCCGCGCTGGCGCACGCCGGTCGGTCGGGCGCGACCGTCCATCAACATGCCGAAACACTTCATGAGTGCATCACCCCATTCCTCGCCGCTCATCTCGGCCCCCGTCGCGTTGATCCAGGTGAGGTCCTTGATCTCCAAGTCTTCATCGACGCTGCCGGTAAAGAAACGATTTTTGCGCAGGATGGGGTACTTGCTGCGCAGGGCACACAAGTTGCGGACGAATTGCACCAATGACTTACCCCTGTCGCTCAAGCTCCAATCGAGCCAGCTGATCTCGTCGTCCTGGCAGTAGGCGTTGTTGTTGCCTTTTTGGGTTCTGCCGAATTCATCGCCGGCCAGCAGCATCGGAGTGCCTTGAGACAGCAACAAGGTGGCCAGCATGTTGCGAATCTGCCGGGCTCTCAGGGTGTTGATCGATGGATCGTCCGTGGGACCTTCGGCGCCGCAGTTCCAAGAGCGGTTGTCGCTGCTGCCGTCATTGTTGTCCTCGCCGTTGGCTTCGTTGTGTTTATCGTTGTATGTCACCAGATCATTCATTGTGAACCCGTCGTGGGCCGTGACGAAATTGACGCATGCCCACGGCCGCCGGCCGTAACGATTGAACACATCGGCGGACGCGCACAGCCGCTGCGCCACCGCGTTAGCGGGCGCGGTGCCCTTCCAGAAATCGCGCACGGTGTCGCGGTAGCGATCGTTCCATTCGGCCCAGCCCGGCGGAAAGCCCCCGACTTGATAGCCGCCGGGACCGCAGTCCCAGGGTTCCGCGATCAGCTTCACGGTCCTCAAAACCGGATCTTGATGACACGCCTTGAGAAAGCCGCTCTGATTGTCGAAACCGTTCGTCTCGCGTGCAAGGATGGTGCCCAGGTCGAAGCGGAAGCCATCGACATGGGTTTCGTTGACCCAGTATCGCAGGCTGTCCGTCACCATCTCGATGACATTCGGGTGAGAAACATTAAGTGTGTTCCCGGTTCCCGTGTCGTTGATATAGAAACGCTTCTCATCCTGCAGCAGGCGATAATACGAGGAATTGTCGATCCCCTTGAAGGATAGGGTTGGTCCGAGCTCATTGCCTTCCGCCGTGTGGTTGTACACCACGTCGAGAATGACCTCCAGGCCCGCGTCGTGAAAGCGGGCCACCATCTCTTTGAATTCACGCAAGCATTGATCCGGCGCCGCTGCGTAGCGAGGGTCGGGCGCAAAGAAGCCGATGCTGTTGTAGCCCCAGTAATTGGTCAGGCCCTTTTCGAGCAGATTGCTGTCGTTGATGAAAGTATGAATGGGCAAGAGTTCGATCGAAGTGACGCCCAATGATCTGACGTAGTCGATCACCTGCTGGGTGCCCAGTCCGGCATAGGTGCCCCTTTGATGTTCCGGAACGGCCGGATGAAGTTTCGTGAAGCCTTTGACGTGCGCCTCATAGATGACGGTGCGGTCCCAAGGCACTGCGCGCGTTCGCGGCTCGCCTTTCCAGTCGAAGTTTGGGTCCACCACGACACATTTGGGCATGAAGGGGGCGCTGTCGCGTTCATCGAAGCTGAGATCCGCCTCGGGCGAGCCAAGTATGTAGCCGAACACTTCCGGCCCCCACTTGAGTCCGCCGATGTGAGCGCGGGCATAAGGGTCGAGAAGCAGCTTGTTCGGATTGAACCGCAGACCGTGCAGCGGCTCATAGGGGCCGTGAACTCTGAGGCCGTATACCGAACCGGGATGCACGTCCGGTATGTAACCGTGCCAAATCTCATCCGTATACTCGGGCAGAACCAGCCGTTCGATTTCCGTCTCACCAGCGGGATCGAATAAACACACTTCCACCTTGGTCGCGTGAGCGGAAAACAGAGTGAAGTTCGTGCCTTTGCCGTCCCAAATCGCGCCGTGCGCGGCGGGACTGCCTTCACGCACTCGAGAAGTATTCAATTTCAAATTCAAAGTGATTCCAGGGCGCGGGTGAGGTCGATGCGTTCGATTCAAAGTGCGAAACGATGCGTGGCCGCGGCTTCGGCGCATGTAGGACCTTATCTTCATAGAACGTCAGCGGACGGCGTAACCATTAAATTGCACGCGAAGCTGTAGGAGGTTTTCCGATAGACGCAAATAGTGAATTGGTCGATCATCTCGAATGGCTGGTAAAAAATTGCGGAATGGCACTATGAGTGAAATGAGTTCACGTCCATGGGCAGTGGTGTTGGCGGCGGGCGAAGGGAGTCGCCTGAAGTCGCTGACCCGAACCTCTTCCGGCGATATCATTCCCAAACAATTCTGTTCGTTGAGCCGCCGCGAGTGCTTTTTGGAACTGGCAATGGCGCGGGCAAGCGCGGTGGTCGAGCGCGAGCGCATATGCGCCATCGTAGCGGCGCAACATCGACGATGGTGGAAATCGGCTTTGGCGGACACCGCTACTACGAATATTTTCGTGCAGCCGAGCAATCGCGGCACCGCGATCGGCGTTGCATTGTCATTGCTGCAGATCGAGAAGCGCGACCCGCAAGCCACGGTGCTTTTATTGCCGGCGGATCACCACGTCGGCAATGAAACCGCATTGGCGGGGGCGCTGATCCAGATGACCGATCTGGCGGGGGAACATCGAGACCACATTTACATGCTTGGCATGGAACCGGACTCGCCGGACACGGAACTTGGTTACATCGTTCCAAACCGGGGCCTGCTCGACGGTGCCGCCGACGTCTCGGCATTCGTCGAAAAGCCGAGTCTCGAGCAGGCGCGGGGGCTGCTCGCGCAGGGCGCACTGTGGAATATGTTCATCGTGGCCGGCACCGTCGCCGCGTTCTTGGATCTGTTCGATAGATCTTATAATTTCGTTTCGCTCATGCGCAGCATGCTGCGCGACGGGCAGCCCTTGGGGATGTTAAATCGCCTCTATAAGGAACTGCCATCGGTCGACTTCTCGCGCGACGTTCTGAGTCACCAAGTCAATTGCCTGCGTGTGGTCGCTTCGCCGCCCTGCGGGTGGACGGATCTGGGAACACCGTCGCGGGTGGCCGCCACCGTCGAAGCGACCCGGTCACGCGCCGGCGGTGCAGCGGGGGCGTCCGCGATGTATCTGGACTTGGCGCTGAGCGCGGGCGGCGGCGCCTAGACCAGTCGGGTGTGACTCTAGGATATGACCTGCGGCAGCGCTTGGCGTATTGTATCCGCATGGGTCTGAATCAGTGTGTGTTCGACGAGGCGCTCAGGAGAACAAATATTTCAACGCGATTTCTATGATAGCTAAAAAACTCGGAAAGCTCCGCGGGGTAAGTATTGCGCGCATCGTCAAACCGGTCGGCGTGCGGCTGCGTTGCGAGTTCGTCTCTGCCAAACAGCCGAGCATCGAGTTCGAGATTTCCGGAGATTTGGCCTTGGGGCTCGCGAAGGAGATGGCGTTGCTGCTGCCTCCCGACGCACCTAGGCGCAAGCTGCGACGAACCAGCACCTTTTAAGTAAATTCAGTCGGCCAATTCGAAATCCGTGAGGCACGCGCGATCGACGCGGCCATCTTTGACGGCGACCTTGTCGGCGCGCAGGCGCCGGGTCTGATCGCGATGGTGTACGGAGGTTCTCGGGAACACGATGCGACCGCCCGCGCCGAGGACGCGATGCCAGGGCAGATTCAACTCCTTGGGTGCAATGCGCAGGGCGAATCCCGTCAGGCGCGCGCGGCCGGGCAAGCCGGCTGCGCGCGCCACGGCGCCGTAGGTCGAAACCTTGCCGCGCGGGATCATGCCAACCACGTCCCAGATGGCTTGAATGGCAGCACTGTCTTGCGCAGCCGCGCGCCGCGCCGACATCTTGGGGTCGCGCGCCAGGAACAGTTCGGAAAGCGATTTGGGCCTGCGTGCCACGCCGTGCTACCCGCCTTTGGTGAACACGGCGGTGCAGGGCCGCCCTTCGACTCGCATGCCTTTGCCGGACGAGTCGGTGAATTTGCTGTCCAGGTGATAGCCATACCCGGTGCCCGCCGGACGCTGACCGACGGCAAACGGCGCGGCGCCGACCAACCCTTGCACATATAGGTTGGCGGAACCCTCCGGCATGATCTGCCCGTCGAGTTGCATCCAGCCGGGCTGGCCCTTCTCACCCTTCTCACCGTGCAGCACCCCGTCCTTGACACTCGCGGCAAATTGGTAGGAATAACCGAGAGCGCCATTCGAGTTCGGGCACGACAAAATGGTGGTCCAAATACCATCGAAGCGACGGTTCGCTTCGTCGGCGTGCACTGTGTTCAGACCGATGAGCGCGAAGCATGCGTACAGGTGGCGGCGCATTGTGGTGGCCTCATAACATCAAGATGCCGTGACTATATCGCGCCGCCTGGGCCGGCAGTTAGACGGATGGGAACGAGGTCCGCCGGCGGCGCTGGGGACGCGTAAAATGGCGGCGTGAGTGCACTCCTCGGTTTCATTCTTCAGGCCAGTTATCGCGTCGTCTCGCGGGCGAACGCGAAGCGCATTCCCGTCGTTCACATTTATGGGCGATTGGAGTCGGGCGATACATTTCTGGTGCGCGACGACCGGCAGCGCCCGCATTTCTTCATCCGTGCAGCGGATGCCGAGCGGGCGCGCGAGCTGCGTGCGCCCGAGCTGCGCGCGTCGCCGCTGCACGCCTTCGACGGCGCGCCGGTCGTGTTGCTCGAGGTAGACACGCCGTCCGAGGTGCCCGGCATCCGCGATCGCCTGCAGGCGGGCGGTATCGAAACCTTCGAGGCCGACGTACGCTTCGCCATGCGCTACCTGATCGAGCGCGGTATCAAGGGCGGTTGCGAAATCGAGGGCAAGGCTACGCGGCCCGACGCGGGTACGGCGGGCGTCACTTGGGTTTTCGACAACCCGACGTTGCGGCCGGCGGAGTCGAAAATCGAGCCGCGGGTGCTGTCGTTCGACATCGAAACCCACGGCAAGAATGAGCGCTTGCTGGCGATCTCTATGTACGGGCCGGGCATCGATGAAGTGCTGATCGTGGATGGCAGCGGCCGCACCATGCCGGAAAAGTCCCTCCGCTGCACCGACGAGTTCGCAGCCCTGGAGGCCTTCTGCGAGCGGGTGCGGAACCTGGATCCCGATGTGCTCACGGGCTGGAACATCATCGATTTCGACTTATCGGTGTTGCAGCGCATCGCCGAACGCGTGCGCCATCCGCTGCTCTTGGGACGCGATAGCGGTGCAATGCGCCCAGCCGCCCTGCGCATACGCAAAGCCCAAGGCTATTTCGGCAGCGGCCAGGCGAGCATTCCTGGCAGGTTGGTGCTCGACGGCATCGACCTGCTGCGCGGTGCATTCATCCGCATGGACGATTACTCGCTCGACGCCGTGGCTCGCCAGGTGCTGGGCGAGGGCAAGGCCGTCGCCGGCGATGTGCGCGATCGCATCGCGGAGATCGTGCACAACTATCGACAGGACTTGCCGGCCTTCGCGCTGTACGCGCGCACCGATTCCAGGTTGGCGTTCGAGATCGTGAGGAAGTTGAACCTGGTGCAATTGGCCTTCGCGCGCAGCCTGCTCGCCGGCATGCCGCCGGATCGAGTCGCGGCCAGCATTGCGTCGTTCGACTTTTTATATCTCACCGAGCTGCAGAAACTCAAAATCGTGGCGCCGAGCGTGCGCGCCGATGACTCCAGCGTGCATGACGCCCAGCAGGGCGGCCACGTCTTGGAGCCGATTGCGGGGTTGCACCGCGACGTGTGGGTATTCGACTTCAGGAGCCTGTATCCCAGCATCATCCGCACCTTCAACATCGATCCCTTGACGTTCGTGGCGGAGCCGGATCCGGCGCACGATCTGATCCGGGTGCCGGGCGGCGCATTTCGGCGCGAACCGGGCATCTTGCCACGCATGCTCGACCGGCTTTTCCCGCGGCGCGAAGCGGCCAAGAAAAACGGCGACGATGTGGCATCGAACGCGATCAAGATCCTGATGAATTCGTTCTATGGCGTGCTCGGCACCCCGGCATGCCGCTTCTACAATCCGGCCCTGGCGAATTCGATCACGGGCGCGGGCCGTGAGATCCTGCTGTGGTCGAAGCGCTGGTTCGAAGCGGCGGGCTTCACGGTGCTTTATGGCGACACCGATAGCTTGTTCGTGTCTTCGCATGGCGGCGATCCCAATGCTGCCCGCGAACTGGGGCGGCAACTGGCGGCACGCTTGAGCGGCGAATTGTCCCAATATATTTTGCAACGCTGGCGAGTGCTGAGCCGCCTCGAGCTGAAATTCGAAAAGCTGTACCTGCGCCTGTTCTTGCCGCATGCGCGCCACAGCACGCGCGGCGCCAGCAAACGCTACGCCGGCCTGCGGCATGGCGACGGCACCGACAGCGTGGAGTTCATCGGTATGGAAATCGTGCGGCGCGACTGGACCGCGCTCGCCAAACAGGTGCAGCGCGAACTGTATCGCCGGCTGTTCACCGATCAGGCGGTGGACGCCTACCTCAGCGAGGTGGTGCGGCAGGTCAGGAGTGGCGCGCTCGACGATGCGTTGGTGTATCGAAAGAACCTGCGCAAGGGCGCCGCGGAGTACACTGCGACGACGCCGCCGCACGTGGTCGCGGCGCGCAAGTCGCTGCAGCCTCATGGCCGCATGGTGAGCTACATCGTGACCACCGCGGGCCCCGAGCCGATGGACAACCGCCGCAGCCCGATCGATCGCGAGCATTACGTGCTGAAACAAGTAAAACCGGTGGCGGAACCGGTACTCGAGACCTTGGGTCTGAATTTCGATCAGGTTATCGGCGATTCCCGACAAATTGATCTTTACTCGCTCTTTGATAAGGTATGAGTTGGTAAGGTTCAAATCATAAGTTGATGAAATGCGCCTAGCGTTATTATCCTGGTTTTTGTGGAGCGAGAGCATGTCCGATCGAGAGCCGTGGCACTGCCAGCAATGCGAGCAGGTCCATGGAGGCTGACTGGGTCGAAGAGGTTTATCGATTCTGGTTCGAGGCGCCGGAGCATTGGTTCGGCCCCGATCCCAACTTCGACGCGGAGATCCGCCGACGCTTCATCGAACTGTACGAGACGCTGAAGCGCGACCCGCCTCTGGCCATGAGTCCGCGCTGGTCGGTGGCTGCCGTCATCGTGCTCGATCAATTTCCGAGGAATATGTTTCGCGGTACGGTGCAGGAATTCGCCACGGATTCCCAGGCATTGTCCATTGCGCGATCGGCGCTCTCCGATGGCGCCGACCAGCAGATCCGGGTGGATGAAAAGCTGTTCTTGTACATGCCTTTCATGCACAGCGAGGATCCCGCCACTCAAAAACGCTCGGTGGCGCTATTCGCCTCCTTGGATGTACCTGAGGTGCTCAAAGCAGCCAAGGAACATAAGTTGGTCATCGACAAATTCGGGCGTTTCCCGCATCGCAATAAAATTTTGGGGCGAACCTCTACCCCGGAAGAAATCGCCTATCTCAAGACCGGCATGAGCACGCAATAAGGCGGGATACGCTTCGGAAACGGCCCAGCCGCAGAGAGGGCCGCGCATCGACGCGAGGTTGCGCTACTTGCGCAGGAAGCGCAACGCGAAGCGAACCAGCTTGGGCATCGTGGTCGGCCGCAACAGACGCGGATCGTAGCCGCTGAAGCGGCGTTCGTTTTCCGCAAGGCAGATCGAAAACAGAGTGCGAAGGGTGATCTCTGCGGCGCTCACCGATTGGGCGCCGGTCATCGTGAAGTTATTGTCCTGCTGAGTTTCATTGCCGTCGCCATCCATGCCGCGCACCATCCCAATCCGCTCCCAAATCAGCACTAGCCACACGGCAGCGACGCGCAGTGCGAACAGCGGGTGCCGCCACCGTGGCAAGTTGGCGCGATGCCATGCGACCCAGTTGGCAAACAACAGGATGTGGCGGCATTCATCCTGCATCACCGGCTCGAACGTCTCCACCAATTCCTCGGGAAAGAATCCGGAGCGGCGCGCGGTTTCGAACAGGCCGAATGCGAAGAAACTGTCGATGCATTCGCTATAGCCCGTGAGCATGTAAGCCCATTCGGCATTGCGCGGATAGGGGTAAAGAGGCTCGCTGGCCAACCGAATTCCATAGGCACCCACCAGTTTGGAGAGCACCGCCTTGTGGCGGTTCTCCTCCCACGCATTCAGGGCGATTGCCGAGCGCATGTCCGCATCATCGATGCAGCGTGCATAGGCCGCCATGTTGATACGCGCCTTCCCCTCGGTCTGCACGGCGATGTCCCAGATGGGCAGGCCCGTCACGCGCCGGCGCGCTTCCGCGCTGAGTTGCGGCCAGTCGATCACCGAGGGTTTGTAGGGATTGAACGTCTCGCGGAACATCCGACACACTTCTTGTTTGTGGATCTCCGAGCCCGGCGTCAGCGGGCCGTCATGCGAACTGCTCCAATGGCGTGCGCGCCGGTTGGCTTCCGCGACCACTCCGACGGCGCAAAAGTCAGGCAGTTCGGGCGCGACGAAGTCGGGCACCAGCGCCTCGGTTTCGAACAATTCATCGGCATTCAACATCATGGCGCAGCCGCCAGGACAGCGCCGGATACGGCGCCTTGCACAAAATCGCGCCGGCTCAAACCTTCGGCCACGTCGGACATCGCAATCTCCTTCACATTGACCCCTATGTTGACACGCTTGCGCACATCGTCAAACTAGCCGGCTTCGTGAAAGCAAAACGTCGCAAATTATTGCTGCGCATAGGCGCGGCTGTGCTGTTGGTATGCGCGTCGCTCGCGGTTGCCTTCGCCATCTGGGTCGTGCGTCTCGATCACCTGGTTACGCGGCAGTTTCAGGGTAGACACTGGTCGGTGCCGGCGCGCGTGTACGCCGCGCCGCTCGAAATCTATGCCGGCGCTCCGGTATCCGCGGGCGATCTCGAAGAGGAATTGCGGCGTCTGCATTATCGTCCCGGAGATCCCGCAGCGGGCGCGGGCTTCTACCGCCGCAACCGCAATTCTTTCGACTTGCACGCGCGCCGCGCGCGATTCAGTGACGAACAACGCGAGGGTTTGCTGGTGTCGATCAGCGCCGACGACAATTCGATCACGGCGCTGAAGCAATCCAACGGCGCGGAGCTGTCGGTGTTCCGTTTGGATCCGCCCGTAATCGGCAGCGTCTCTCCCATTCACGGTGAAGATCGGCTGGTGCTGTCCCCCGCTGAGGTGCCGCCGTTGCTGCGCGTGGGAATCAAGCTAGTCGAGGACCGGCGTTTCGATGAGCATCACGGCGTCGATGTACGCGGCATCATGCGCGCGATGTGGGCGAACTTGCGCGCACGCCGCGTGGTTCAGGGCGGCAGCACGTTGACGCAACAGCTGGTGAAAAATTACTTCTTGAGCGACGAGCAGAGCTTCGGCCGCAAGTTGACCGAGGCGATGATGGCACTGCGACTGGAGGCGCATTTTTCCAAGGATGACGTCCTCGTGGCGTACTTGAACGAGGTGTATCTGGGCCAGGACGGCTCGCGTGCAATCCATGGTTTTGGCCTGGGTAGCGAATATTACTTCGCCAAACCGTTGGCAGAACTCGACGTCGGCGAACTCGCGATGCTGATCGGCATCGTCAAGGGACCCTCGTATTACGATCCACGCAAGCATCCGGATCGCGTGCTGGCGCGGCGTAATCTGGTGCTGCAGGAACTTAGCGATGCGCATCTGATCGATGCCGCGGCAGCGACTCGTGCCGCCGCGACGCCGCTGGGGCTGCGCGCCCCCGGTGGTAGTTATGTGCCGGCGTATCTTGATCTGGTGCGGCGAAACTTGAAGCGCGATTACGCGGAGGCAGATCTGGCCGCGGCGGGGCTGGCGGTGTACACCAGCCTCGATCCGCGCGCGCAGGCGGCGGCGGAGCGCGCATTGTTGCAGAATTTGAAACGCCTCGATGCGGCGAGCAAGGTAAAGAACGATATCCTGGAGGGCGCGGTCATCGTTACGGAGCCGAACAGCGGCGATGTGATCGCGGTCGTCGGCGGCCGTGAAGCCGGCACGGGCGGTTTCAACCGCGCGCTCGATGCGCGCCGGCCGATTGGCTCGCTGGTAAAGCCGGCTGTTTACTTGACGGCGCTCGAGAGCGGCCGCTACACCGCGGCCAGCGTGATCGAGGATGCACCCATCGAGCTGAAGCTGCCCGATGGCAGCGTCTGGGCGCCGGAGAATTTCGAGCACCAAGTGTATGGGCAGGTGCCGCTGGCGCGCGCGCTGGCGGCGTCCATGAATTTGGCGACGGTGAGGCTAGGGCTCGACCTCACGTTGCCGAAGGTGTCCGAGACTTTGCAGAAACTAGGCCTGGAAACTGCGCCGGTATTGAATCCTTCGATGTTGCTCGGCACGGTGGAAATGACGCCGCTCGATGTGGTGAAAGTCTATAGCGCGCTGGCGAACGGCGGCTTCAGGGCTCGATTGCGCGCGGTGCGCGCCGTACTCGATGAGCAGGGCAAGCCGCTGAAGAGTTTCAAAGTTCAGGTGGAGGAGGCAGCGCCGCCAGCCGCTGTATACGAACTCGATCAAATGCTGACATTGGTGATCACGCATGGCACGGCGCGGGAAGCAGCGGGACGCTTGCCGCACACCGTGGCCGCGGGTAAGACCGGCACCTCGTCTGACACCAAGGATAGTTGGTTCGCGGGTTTCACCGGCAGCTATCTCGCCGTGGTCTGGGTAGGTTACGACGACAACCGAGGCACCGGGCTCACCGGCGCGACCGGGGCATTGCCGGTGTGGGTGGACACCCTCGCCAGCCTTAAGTCTTCGTCGTTCCAACCCGTTGCGCCGGAAACCGTGGAAGACCGCTGGATCGATTTCAACGATGGCCTGGAGACCACGCCGGCCTGCAGCTCGGATGCCGTGGTGGTCTCGGTGCCGAAAGGCACGGTGCTGCCCGTAAAACCCGACTGCAAAATATCGCCCGCCAATAGGGCGCCGCCCACCGGCACGCTGGCGGACAAGCTCAAGGCGTGGTTCAAAAACCTGGTTCGTTGAGCGGACCCTCGTGTTAGCGAGACCGCAAACGGGCGGCGGCGTCTCAGTTGGCGGCGACCTTCGCGGACGCGACAAATGCGCGGGCATGATCGAGTTCGGGGCGCTCGGAGTGCGACCCGTTGTCCGTCGATTTCAGCAATGCCGCGTAGTAGCTGGCTGCCTGGCCCTGGTCGCCGGCCCTCTCGGCGGCGAGACCGGCGTTATACAATCCATTGAAGCGGTTGGGACTCAAGGTCAGGGCGCGTTTGTATTCTGCCAGCGCCTCTTGGGGGTTGCCCAATTCCAGCAGCATGTCGGCAAGCATTTCGCGCGCGGGAATGTCGACTTCACCTTGACCGGCTTGATCCTGCAACTCCGACGCTTCGCGCATCTGTTTGAGCGCCTGCGCCGCATCGTTGTCCGCGAACGCGGACCAAGCGAGCATTTCTGCGTGCGCAACCTTTGCGCCGGTGGAATCGACGGAGTAGGCGTTCTTACCCTCGCGGATCTTCTCCTCCAACGCGTCATGCGCCGCGAGATCGGCGCGGGCTTCCTGCGCCTCATGCAGGTGTCCGTGAGCTATGGCTCGAGTCCAATAAGTTTGTGTTTGGGTTTCGGGTGGGGCATTGGCAACCGGACCAAGTGCAGCGGCTGCTTTCCAGTCGCGTATTTCCAGTTCATATATCGTCGGATATTCGGTGCGGTAGTACGGGAACATGCCGGGCATGTACTTATCGGCCATGTTCGGCATGTGCTCGAAGTGATCCAGCATGCGCGCCGACTGGTTCAAGATCTCCTTGGCATGAGCGTCTTGGCCTGCCTGCAAATAGGCGTACAACAAGAAGTCGTCGGAGTGAAACTGATCCATGGCGCCGCTCTCGTGATTCGCTTCCGCTGTCTTCGATGCTTCGACCGAGCCGACATTGGAATCGATGTCTTCCTGCCACATGCCTAGGCGCGCAAAAATGTGGCCCGGCATGTGCACGGCGTGCGGGCCGGACGCGGCGATCTGGCCGTAGTGGCGCGCCGCGGCGAGACCGTCGGGCGCGAGCGCCGGCGCGTCGCAGGCGTGGATGATGTAATGCACGACGCCCGGATGATCGGGAAATCGCTTGAACAAAGGGCCCAACACGGCCATGGCATTGCGATTGGCCGTCAGGCTACTGTCGCTCGGGGAATGCGCGGCGAGTAACGCCAGGGCATAGAACGAGCCGGCGTCGACGTCGTCAGGATAGTGCTGGTAAAGCGCCGACATCGCGGCCGCATAGTCGGCTACGCGCCTCAAGTAGTCACGATCGTCGGGCTTATAAAAAGCCGCAAGCGCCTCGATGTATTCGCGTTCACGCACGCTCTTTGCGGGATGTTTTTTTGCCGCCTGCATCTGGCGCCAGCCGAACGCCATGGTCTCACCGTCGGGACGATTCCATATTTCGTGGTAGACGCTCATGGCGATGCCCCAATGAGCCATGGCGCAGGACGGGTCGGCCTTCGCGATTCGCTTGAACTGCGGTTGGGCTTCGGTGTACCAAAAGTCGTGCTGTAACGCGACGCCTCTATTGAACTGCGCGCGTACCGCCGGTGAGCAGGAGACCGGGAAGTCGACCGATCCCAGACTTTCCCCCGTCGGGATGGACGAATCAGCCCAGGCCGGCAGCGCGGCGACCATCAGTAGCGAGGCAAGGACAAACGGCGTATGGGTTTTCATGGCGCCATTATAAGATCTCGGCATGTATATAAAACATTTCATAGACGGCAAATTGCGCAACCCTCACGCCTCTGCCCTGGCTGCGCTGTTGGCCGCGATGCTGCTGCTGAGCGGCTGCCCGGCATCGCTGCGTCCAAGTCCGGATGCTGGCGCGCCGAGCAATCCGACTCCGAGCTCCCAAGCACCCGCCGCGGGTTCACCCAGTTCGCCGTCTCTGCCGCCGCCGCCGCAACCACCCCGGCCGCCGCCGCGGGAGAATCACCTCTCGCCGGCGACCCGCTCGCTGGTGACCCAGGCGCACACGCTGGTCGCGCATGGTGATCTCGACGGCGCTTCATCCACATTGGATCGTGCGCTGCGCATCGAGCCGAACAATCCGCTGCTGTGGATGGAGTTGGGTCGGCTGCGGCTCGCCGAAAGCGATGCGCATCAGGCTGAAGTGTGCGGCCGCAAGGCGCTGGCGCTCGCCAGCGGCGATCGCACTACGCAGGCTCAGGCGGGAAGGTTGCTGGCCGACGCGTTACGGGCGCAGCAGCGTAACCAGGAAGCGGTCGAGATCGAGCGCCAGCCTTACATGCGCTGACGGTCAGCTCGCTGCGTCGATGCTAACGACAGCGGAGGAACCTGGCAAGCAAGGACTGATAGGCGGCTGGCGGGGCAGGTGCGATGCGAACCCACGCCAGTGCCAGGGTTTCCCAGTCATCGGCGTTGTCTTCGCTGCGCTGGCCCATTCGCTGCATCAGCCGCTGCATCTGATGTTCACGGCGTAAGGCCTGATCCTCGGGAGGTGTCGGCAGGTCGCCGAAAATCTCGCTGCGGATGCAAAGCAGCCTGAGCGCATTTTCGTTCGCAGGCATGTCGATATCCACCGCGGCGTCGGCTTTTTGCCATGCTTCCTTGAGCGCCTGCGGAGCGCCCTTGGGCCAATGCTGAATGCCGGCGATGAAGGTCTCGGCGGCCAGCTTGCGTGCGTCGCGTTCGGTGGCTGCGGCGTGTTGTGCCACGGCGCATCCGTAGGCCTGAATGTGCTGCGCAGCCTCGAGCATGTAGGTAAAGGACTGGAGCTTGTCGCGCGCGCGCATTTCCGCGACGCGAGTCTGACATAGCTTGAGCGCTCGCTCGAAGCGCTCGCGCAGGCTGCGCTGCTCGGCGCGCGGCGTCTCACCGATCGCCTCGAAAGCGGCGCGCCACTGAGGGATACGGGCGGCGCCCTCGATCAACTCGGCGC
>Ga0182030_10002393_pt1 | contig 39770 bp, 41 predicted proteins | sample 812S3MmetaG_FD_121299 | JGI IMG/M metagenome (GOLD analysis project Ga0182030, IMG submission 121299) | Permafrost microbial communities from Stordalen Mire, Sweden - 812S3M metaG (Illumina Assembly) | ecosystem: Environmental > Terrestrial > Soil > Wetlands > Permafrost | place: Sweden...
ACACTCCCATATGCTCAGTTTTTTTTTGTTCTTGTGGTTCAGCTTAACTCATAATGCCCCTTCTCCCCCCTATCCTGCAAACTCTGTACATTAATAACCGTCCCCCCTTTAACCGCACTCTCTAGGTCCTTCTTACTAATCTTGCATCTCGCCGTATACCTACACGCCCTCTTTTCTCCAAAGAAACTCTCCTCCCAAGAACTACACCCCCACAACTCGAGCAACAGTACCCAAACTACCAACCCCGTCGTACAACTCACCAAATGCAGTGAATCCAACCTCTTTGCTAACGGTAAACAGAAAAATATTACGCAAACGCCGAAACGGTTCGCCATGCGGTATTTCTTGCTGATGCGAACCCCAATTGCATCCTTGTGGACATGGCAGATTGAGATGATGCCCATGGAGAATAGGGCGAGGCCAAGACCCGCGCAGTAGAACCAGCGGAGGCCGTCTGGGATCTCGAGGTCGGAACGTGACATGTACGTTGGTGTTAAGTCTTCGAGTTTAGTATCTGCACAATCGACCGCCACGACGAGCTTTGAGAGAGCTGCGGCACCGAGCACGAAGGACATGATGAAGGGGAGGTGGAAGGAGGCCCAGAGTAGTGCTTCGTTTCATCAATCAGTATGGGAGTTTGATATTAGGGGAGGGGAGGGGACGTACCGGAAACTACATGCCGTCTGATGGCATGCGCGTAGATATCGGCGCCGTCAAGTTCGAAATATATCCAATTAAAACAAAAAGCCTGCAACAACCCCAGCACCGCCTTCCCAAAGAAAGCATTCAGACCAAACGAAGCAGCATTCTGATAAATAATCGCCACAACAGAATAACCAAACACGAGCGTCACAAAAGCATTCGTGCGTTCAACTTTATGTTCTATATTAGTTGCTGGGTAGAATTCAAAGACTCGTTCTATCCATTCGCCAAGGCGTTTGTTGAGGAATTTGGCGGAGCGGATGAGAAAAATTATGAGCATAGCGCCGCACAGGTCGATGAAAATGGCGATCCAGATTATGGCCAGCCGGTTGGGCATCGCGATGTGGATGCTGGCTATCCAAAGAGCGGAGGGGATGAGGGTTAGGACGGCGTGGGCGATCATCATGCCGCGAACCATGGGGATTATATAGGAAAGGATAAGGTAGTAGGAGCCCATGAAGAGGCGCGCCGCGAGGAAGAAGGCAACGAGCTGGGAATAGGTGCTGTGGAAGGCGTCGAGCATGTTGGTCGTTAGGCTGGGTCTCATCAGTAGGATATCTCCGAGAAGCATGAGGGAAACTCACCCCAGAAGACAGGCCATGATGAACAGTACTGATATCCGCTGGACGATATCGTCTGTCTCGAACCAAGAGATGATGAGAGCAAGATCACTCCAGATCTTCCAACTCATGATAAAAGTAATTGCAAATCTCAAAAGCTCATCACCAGTAGGGTCTTCAGCAGCATGATCTCCATTAATAGCCAAGATTCCGACATAAAGCAAATCCACAAACAGCTCAAAACAAGCTACTTCCGTCTGATCAGAAGCTCTCCACAAGAGCCCCTTATGGAAATATTGTCTGACAGTTGGCTACACATTCGTCAACCTCATGCCCATCCCAGAGATTGCGAATACTCACCTTCTTATAAACCTTCATAATCCTGCCATTCCTCCTCTCCGCCTCCCAATCCTTCTTCTCATGCTCACTCTCCGCATGCACACTACTAGCACTACTGGCCGTCCCACTCCCCTCATCATACGTCCTCAGATGTGCACTATACCCATACTTACTAAAATTCGCATCCAAGCTCACCGCATGCTAGAAGAATAGGGAGTCAGCAATTGCTTCTTTAGGATATAGTCGGAAGTTGAGACGTGAATCATGAGTAAATGTTTCCGGGGCGATAATATTTACTCGTGAAAAAGTCTCGAATAGGAAGCTTTTTACTCCCCGATATTCCTTACATCAGTCAACATGTGTAATTCACTCCCCAAAACATCTAGCTCCGCTCTGACGTTTTCAAACTCGTCGTAAGCACTCCCATGTTTCTCACGGAGCGTGTTGCGCCGTGATTCATGGTGTGAGTGAGCGCGTCGTAGAGCGTCGAGATGTTCGGGCGAGCCTGAGATCACGAGATCAAAAGGCTCGTCTTTGGAGATTGCGGTGAGGCGTTGGCGGAGGGAATCAGCTTCTTCGGGGGAGAGCGCTATATGTACTTTTTTACCATCAGGGAGGAGAAAGTGGCGGAGCCGTTTGCCGCGGTGGTGACCATGGTGAGGTGAGTGTGAGTTGGTTTCGAGCGTGATTCCGCTCGTGGATACTGGAGTTGAAGTCATCGCGTGATGTCAACTAGTAGCATATATTATTGAAAAAAGTGATAGATGAGAAGACATCAACTGAATGTATAAAACGTCTTTAGACACTGGCGGTTGAGTACATGTGCGTAGAAATAAGGTGCTACTCTCTTAATTTCTTGGCTGCCATGCACGTTGCTTACATGGATTCTTAGATTTCTTGGGATCTTATAGGCGATATGGGTTTGTGGCTTGAAATAAGAAAGCTCGTAGATCTGACGAATAAGAGAGATACAAAGTTGAGCTTCTGGGGATTCAACTTTGCTGATTAAGGCATGGCAGAGCTGACGAGCAGAGATTAAGGTTGGCATGCTGATCCTTGTCGAGAAATCATGCATTATCGCCGCAATAATGCTCAATGAGGACTAGTTAGTGGAAAGGGGGCGGGACGATTGTCCTGCCCTTTTACATGAGACTGATTATTTAATTCATATCAATACATCGAAATTGTATGAAGTAGTTGAGGCTTTCTTCTGTATAAACATGGCCTTGATGCAACGCACCAAGACATACAATAGCAGAGTTGAAAAATACATCTTCCCTAACGCACCAATACAAATATTCTACAAAGTCATGTTCCGCTCTCGCCTGCTCACCGCATGAACATCATGCTGCTAATCTAACAATTCGTCTTGCATTCCTCATTTCTTGATCTATCACAGCCCAACCTCACCAACTATTTGGGCAGCTTCTTTGTATGTCTTGAGAAGCTTCTCGCACTTCTCGCGCTCCTTCTTAACCGCGTCGTCTTCGTATAGAAGCTCTTCGAAAAGACTCTCTCTGTAGAGCTCACTGACGAGTCTGTTTTGAACGACATCTTTCGAGTGATTGACCAAAAGATGCATGACTGCTTTAGGCACCTGGTCTGCTATCGATTCTCGTACAATATTGAAATATGAGGAGATGAGTGCCCGGATGAGCTCAGTTTCCATGGCTTCGCGATCCGTTAGAGCTGGTTCATTGGTCTCACCCTGTCTTGAATTAGCTTTGATCAGAGACCAGGTGGTTGAAAACTTACGAAAGGTGAGTTGTAGTCATAGTCTCTCTGGGCCCTGCCGAGAGCATAGTCATCTTCCTTCGATTGCTGCGCAGGAGTTCTGTGAACGGTGCGTTCTTCTTGTCGACGTATGCTTTGACTAAAGCTCGGTTCTGTGCTTTGACTAACATGCCTACCTAGATTAGGGTTGGCAGAAGATGAACCTTGACCTGCACCACTTCCACCTGGTAGCCCACCTTCTTTACCGAAAAAGTAGTTCAAGAATGAGTCTCGAGCACCACCGGCCGCTTGACCATTAAATCTTGGCGGTGAGCCAGATCTAATGCCATTCATCGTAGCAGTAATTCCGTTCCCATTCTCCCGAATAGCGGGTGACATGCTTCGTGCAGCCTTGTTAAGGTGTTTTCGGTGAGGAAGATTCTCAATTTCTTTTCCGCCAATTTCTTCCTCGTCTTCGGGTGTATCAGCACCATTTGCGGCACCAAGCTCTTTCTGTCGTCTACGTTCTCGTCTCTCGCGTTCTTCTTGAATCAACCTTTTCCTCTCCTTTTCTTGCTTATTGGTCACAACATTGCCCATGGCCGCGGCTGCACCTAGGAAGTTTGGATGGTTGGTATTGATGTATGCTCGTTGGATTGCGATCAGGGATTCCACGTATGAAGACGCAGGCCCAAGCCGTTCACGAAGAAGATCCGAGACAACCTCAATAAGCTTGCCCTGCAACCGGGGAAATCTTGAGAGTTCTGTTGAACCGCAAGTATGGCAAATTTTGATGAGTTCTTCGTAAACAAGCTCCACGCATCTTTGACTGGGAATTTCCAATAACTTGATCTGTGGCTTGACAAGGAGGTCAAATGCAAGTTCGGGTACGAAGAGACTGGGACGAGGTCCAGTGGAATTTCTAATGGCTGTCCGGATATCGAGAGCGGACAGGTTTGTTGTAGGGTCGATCGTCTCTAAAGAGTTTCCAAAAACCGAATTAAAAATGTAATAAATCCTAGCTCCTCCACAGAGTTCCTTGGTCGATATCTCTGTTGATGTACCGTCTATCGAAGAAATGAAGGAAGATGCAAATCGGGTCATTAGTTGCAATACCAATGATCCTCTATGTTCTTTGCCGCTGAAGTGCATATCCCCGTAGCTAGCAAGTTCTTGTTGCGTTTGACCCATCAATGTGTTCAACCGTGCCTTGATGTCGGGTAACCGTTCGCGAATATGCGCCATCAAAGTTGTGTTCAAGCTTTTCGCCAAAAATTGAGTACCACATCTATTCGCCATATTCCGATATGCTGGGTGGTGCCTGAAGAAGTCTGCCTCGGATTTCAAAGCCTCAGCGAGTGATTTATTGCCTTGGATATCCTGTTGTGACCGATTCACAACCCCAATGAATCCAAGTTTTAATGGGTATACCCGTCCAGAGAGAATGTCTAGAGCGTTCGTGCCATGGTCCATCAGATCAACTTTGGTAAGAACACCAATTGTCCTTCGACCGAGAGGATCAACATGACGTGCAAGTTTCAGTGCCTCAGAATTCACAATATCCACATTAGCGGGGGAAACTGCCAGTATTATACTGTTCGGTTTCGCGATATATTCTGAGATGAGGTTTCGAGTCTGCTTTTCGATATCTGTTGGCTGGTCTCCAATGGGAACCTATGCGAACAGATGTTAACTTCTCTCCTATAATCTTGGATATCCCAATACATACCTTTGTCAAACCAGGAAGATCCACCAATGTTAAACTCAAGACATGAGGGGAGTAGATTTTGAGGTTTATTGGTGACCGATTGATGCCTTTGTTATTACCAGCTATTCTCGCCGTCTCGTTCTCGATTTCCCGTTTCACGTCCTGGAATTCGGTAAACCTCCGATTGGGAATATGATGGAACTCTGCCCATTCTGGTTGCGTTGCAACGCTCGCTGCCGTATGAGGTTCAGACTCATCATCGGAGGGGACGTTGATGAGCTGCAGAATAAGTGGTCTTCGAGTAACGATACCACTGCCCCGAGGTAAGAAATCTCGGCCGACAATGTTCTCGAGGACTGAGGATTTGCCAGAAGATTGTGAGCCAACAACTACCTAGGGAGAGTCAGTACCATTTCAAGAATCATTGGGGAGAGGGGTCGCACAATCTGAGGGAGATCTAAACTATCATTGCCGATAGTATTGAAAACGAGATCTTGTAGTTTATTGACTATCCCAAGCAAGTCCTCACCAAGGGATGCCATCTTGCTGGACGAACAATGTCGATAAGGAGCAAACGCTTGAAGAGTCGCAGGCGAGGAAGGGTTGATATGTCGCGTTGAGGAGTTCTCTGAGATGGCGGAGGTTTATGTACCAAGAAAAAAAGTCTGGCGCATGAAGAGACCTTCTATGAGGTGGTCAGGGGAAGCCAGGATAGTGCGAACCTGCTTTTAATATTCGTCGTGGGGCTCTGTTGATAATAATGGACAATATTTACGTGCCAGATCAAATTTCCAAGGTTCTACCAAGGTTCATGCAACAACTGCAGCACCGCCACTAGGTTCAAGCCACAAGTAGATTTTGCATATGTTTGACCGCGTCAGTTTTAATCATCCTACATTTCTGTGTAATGTGAAATTCTGTATATTAGTTCCCTCGAGAAATGACTGGTAGATGCTTCTGATCATTTTTCTTCCAAGTCTGCCATCAGTCAGTGAGTAATATTTGCCTGCTTCGCGTGACAGAACGCGCGTGCATAGGTGCCTTTGAATGCAAGTGTCTCAAGAGTCACAAGTTCTATCCTTTCCTTCTCTCTATTCATTGCTAGGCAATTTCTTGGGGGAAAACCTCCTCAAGCTTTGAAGTTTTTCCTCAAGGTTTCCTAGCTTGTACCCCCTTCCGGGTTGTTTGGGAGCTGCTCCTTCTCTTCCTCGTCACTCTCTAAATCAGCCTTGAAAGCTGCTCGATATGATAACTACAGATACAGCAAGTGCAGGTACATAAGCATACGACCAGCGCTCATCCAAAATTACCACCGAGCTTCATTCAGGTCGGAGTTTACGCTCGTTATATAAGGTGGTCCTTTGATCTGGGTCGAGAGTGTTTGGCGATAATGATGACAATCAAGGCTCTCGATTCTCAGAATTGACTTGCAATATCTGCAGTTTCTTCTAAACTCACTGAGATAGCCTCGCTGTTCATTCACTTCACTGTCGAGACCTCCTCAAAAGGTAATGTTACACGTGATCATGTTCCCCGCATCCTCGCTGCAGCCATTACCTCATTCTCAAAGTCTGGTTGAGATCGTCATAGAGAACCAAGCATCATACAAAAGCTGTTTACCTTCTCAGGTAAAACTTCTTTATATGGTCATACAATTCTCAACTTAATCAAAGCAGTGTCTTTCTAAAATGCAATTGACTCAAGTCCTTCTTACCCTTCTGGCGGCATCCTCAGTCTCCGCCAACTTCGTCACGGATGACCAACAGAAAGTCATAACCTACGAAGATGAGAATGAGCCCTATTTCAAAGAAATCCAGGATGAGCACTATCACGAGAAAGATGAGGATAAACACTATTTTCATGAAATCAAGCACAAGTAACCACCATATCCTTCCCTACCCAAACTTTCACTCAAAAACCCACAGATTAAGAAAAGCAGCCATCATCCCGGACATCATCGATTCAAAAGACTGGAAACCCCAATGCTACGTCGTACCCATATACAAAAAAGACAAGAAGCACGAAAAATACGTCACACTAGGAAACACCATCAAGCCTAAGAAAACGCAGAAGAAACCCGATGTGAAAATCTATTGCCCAGGCAAAGAAGTAACGACCGGCATGACGGTCGTGCTTACGGATCCGGATGCGCCGAGTAGGAAGGATCCGAAGTGGAGCGAGATGTGCCATTGGATTGCTGGGGTTCCGGCTAGTAAGCCGGAGGTAGATGAATCTGAGGGTCTGTTGTTTGAGGTTGAGGGCGGAAAGAAGCCGAGTAGCAAGTATGATATTGTTGATTGTGAGTTACTATGTTTGAGATCATATGAGAGTATGAATACTAATGGAAGAATAGATAAACCACCAGGACCACCCCCAAAGACGGGTAAACACCGCTACGTTTTCCTACTTCTAGAGGGTGATAACACCAACTTGACGATTCCTGAAGATCGCAAGCATTGGGGATTTGGTAAGGAGGGCTACGGTGTTAAAGATTGGGCGAAGCGGGAAGGCCTGGAGGTTGTCGGTGCTAATTTCTTTTACGCGAAAAATAAAGATAAGACGAAGCACTAATTGATCATCTGAGAGAGATTGGACTTTTAAATCGAGCGTTTGGAGGATTTCAACTGTTCGGGAGGTAGGCTTAAGCGAAAATGGGGCTTTTTTTAATATTTTTAATGGAACGGGATTAGGTACTCGGAGCATGAGATATGGGGGACGTAGCGGAAACGGAACTTTTATTGGTTGGAAGGTTGGGTTCTTGTATTCAGTAATGCTAATGTTGATCGTGTGTACACTGTCTGTCAAGGTTCCTCTGTGAGACAGGGGAATTCCGCATGAGTGAGAGAAACCTCGAGGACTATCAACACCTGATCTAGGTATTGAAAATCAGTTCTAGAGAGCACTTTATTTCAGAAATTTTATCGAAGGATATAATACAATGTATTGGTGGAGCGACGTTACAACTCTATCCTGGTTCTCGCCATTTGTTCTTCAAGAAAAAGCCATTGAGAGCGGAAATTTGAACTGTGCAAATTCAGAATAGATAGCTTTTACAAGTTACTCTATATCTTGCCCTTCACTTCTTGATACTCGAGCTGAAAATACGCATTGCTGCTTAAGGTCTCACGTATCATCACTCTTGGTGTGTTAGTTGTAGGGGTGGTGTCCTTCATGCCGTAAGACCTGGCCATCCATCACTGCAAGGTGTTGCAAGTCGCTGGGCTTAAAGAAATATGAACCAATATGCTCACTCACGTTAATGCCACTTCATTGTATCATCCCCAGGATGTGAGGCGTTGAGAGCTAACTACGGCAAACCAGATGTAGGCCATGGGACCCTAGCGTTCCTTCTGAGCTCAATAAAAAGGGCACTTCCTTCCTCACATCGCATTTCCCTCGCTATTCGACATTCTCATTTTTACTCATCATAATGTTCCCCCTTATGCCCATAAACTCCCACTCCGCCCTCGCCTATCCCTGTGGTCCTCCCTCTCCCTCAACCATAACATGCATCAGCCGCCACGTCTCCGTGATGCCCCACCCTTTCTTTCGTCCCCCATCCACAAATGGATACTATGAGGATACTTATGCTTCAACTAGCGTACCCAATGATCCATTCTTCGCTTTGGTTGGAAGGTCTGATTTCCTGGTTTTTAATGAGGAGAGGGGATTGGAATTGTTATGGGAAGAGCCGCGTTGTAAGTTTATATTTGCAGTAGATGACGGTATATCTCCTTCCTTTCTTTTGTAGTATGGTTCAGAAGATTGAGAGTAGGGTGTGTGTATTGGGGGCGCGGTGTGCTGATGGATTTTAGATAGGACAGAATACTTCTGGACTGTCAGTCTCACGGACTCTGCATCACAGCTGGAGGCTGCAACTTATCAGTTTCGACCGTCACCGGGCATCGTTACCGTGGTCGAGGATTCTTTGGTCCAGCCGAATGGGATAGCCGTTAGTCCACGAAAAGCAGATGGGAGTCAGGCTGTCTATATCTCTGATACCGGGAGTATTTCAGGCATGATTCTGCAGTCGTTGGGTCCGTGAGGGAAATTTTTCAATACCACTAGGAGGAGAACACTGTATACGTTTGATTTAACGGCGGATTGAAATCATATCGTGAATAAGTGACCCATTAACTTGGCGCAGGACTGGGAACAAGAGGGCCTAAAGGTTGCGGCGAACAGATATGTTTTTAAGTTTTTGAATCTAAACTCTTCAGTAAACGGTGTTGACTTCAACGTAGTAACAGTGGCAGGAAATGGTATCGATTTTATTGATCCAGACGATGGTGCTGTTCTGGTTCGAGTACAGACAAACTTTACTGTCCAGAATTTCGCGACTACTGGAAACATTTCTTAGATGAACACACCATAACATTTGAGCAATCCTAATGTCAAATTTTTATGCTGACATTGAGATCCTTTAGTGGACGGGAAAAGATTATAAAGATATTTAGATGGTAGGAGAATCTGGTGTTGCCCATAAGAAGTGGGATTTGGCAGGCCAAGAGCTGAAATAGAGTGGTTTTCGAATTGGATTGAGGAGGGTTCTGCTGACGGCACTTTCGTGCCTTCAGTTCAGACAATTTTCACCCCCAATACCTTTCAGGCTACAGAACCTCGAACATGACTTTGCTTGCATCTATTAATGCTTCCTTAGGTGGCCTAATATTGCTCCCAATCTCCTGAGTGCTTTCGGCTGCTGTGTTCCCAGATCATTATTCCGAAGATCTTCAACTTCCCTGCGAGCATCTTTGACAAGAGGTAATAGGCCTCCCCAGACCTCATCCGCGTAGCGGGTCAAGACATCATCCCACTGCTCGCGCCACATCTCCCTAGCAGCAGTTGGCTGACCAGGAGTTCCAAAATACATGTACGAATTGTCAAGATGACTGTCAAGTTGGGTCGCACCCTCGTTGAGACCTGGACCCTCAAATTTAGGAACCAAGTTTAATGGATTATCTGGAGATATGACGGCATGAGGTTCCAGTGGTGGAAACATATCTTTAGTCATAGCCCGTAGTTGAGAAATTTGATCCGATGAAAGACCCCAATCATAGTTTTCTTCGTCTTCTTGAAATGTCTCAAATTCTGCGTTCGTTCCTCCGGGTTCTGACAACATTGCCAAAACTTCCTCCCCATCATGGTTCTCCTGTTCAGCAATAGTCCTATACGTGGGATCTGATCGCACCGGATCTTTAGTAGGCCGAGAACGGATCCATGCAATTCCCATACTCTCACGATCCAGATCGCTGCGCCCAACCGTCACTTTAGATGAAGTGAATGATGGTATATCATCCAAGAAAGATGAAAACTCGCTCTCCGCCTGTCTAACATGCTCTTCGCTGTGTCCAGCTCTCAAAGCGCCTGATCCACTTGCTTGACTAATAGATTGGTGGGAATTTGAACTTTCCACCCACGCAGAGCCGCCACCTGAGCTTGAAGATTGTCCTTTGCCAGCATTTGCGAGTGCAGCAGCGGCACGATCATTCAACTCATTGCTACTAGGAGTCGAAAAAGCACTTTGAGACAATCCACTTGCCGAAGCTACAAATCTTGAAAGAAATGATGCTTCTCGGTGAGAAGATTCACTTGATTGATTTTGATCGTGTGCAATATCTTGGTCATGAGTGGCACGACCTTTCCCTTTACTAGAACTCATCCTGCCTCCTCTAATGTACAAATCAAGGGCATGAAAATGAATATGTCAAGAAGATCCACAAATGAGGCTGATAACCTCAACAATCTCCTAACTCTGAGGTCCAAGATTCAGTTGGGCCAGATTCAAGAATCTATTATCCCGACCGGCCCTGAGCTCGTTGGGGAAGGATTGGAACCGAGGAGCTCAACTTTGCCCACTCCGCTTGGCTAGACGAATAGAGATGGTTGAATATTGCTTGCTTCTTTCAAATTAAATCTAGTCTCTCGCTCTTGCCAAGAAATTCAGAGTGTGTTCACTAAACATTGGGCGATGGGTTGATGACATGACCGACGGCGGAGATCGCAGGATCCCGGGAGGTCTTCGTCTCATCACGTGATGATATATACAGATGGGAAGTCAACATCTTTACTCTGGTTATCAAACTGCTATCTATGAGTGAAAGTATATCCATCAAGTATAACATCCTAATAGAGAACATTCCAAGAAATGTATATATTTCATGCATGCAAATTGCATATGGGGTATCCCAGGAATTGCATCTACGCCAAGAAAAGCATGAAGCCCCATAGTAACCCGAAAATCAGATATGACAGAGTGAACATGAATTTGTATTGATATTTTAAATATATGAAAACATATGTAGCATAATCATCTTAAATAAACTCAAAATAGACCTTCCTCATCTAAAAATCCTTCGTTCCTGACTCTTTGTCATCATCGTTGAATTTTGGAATGAGGCGGCCTTGTTAAGCCTTAAACTGCTTCCCATCTCTCGTCACTCGCGCCAACAAACCCCACGACAACACCAGCAACCTCATTTCGCGGCCCAAAATACATACCGCCATATCACGCCTACTAACGAATTCCATCTCCAATTCACCATCTCGACTGTCATTAATCGCAAAGCATTCCACCCTAACATACGCACACCAACCACTGCGCACACCGTCACTTCCTCGAGATCCAGCTTTCGGGAATCTATTCTACCTATATTGAAGCTACGTCTGCGGCTGCCACATTATACATTAGGTAGCTTTCCGATCTCGACGCGATCGAGCTTGCAGAGTCCCTATAGCGAATCCGAGCCCTTTCATAGTACAGCTGTTGGGCGAGGAACTTTTCTCCTCCACACAGGCTGTAAAAGATGGGAGAAGGGGAACCGAACTCTCCGACGTGGAAGTTCACACAGTCAGTATTTCCATACGTTTTCTCCCCATCTGTGGGATTTATCACATCAAATGCGTGTACCAGATCTTGAACTCGGTACCATCCACATTCAGCGAAGCCGCTGCGGGGTCATGTCAACAGGGCTAATATTTCTATCAGATGTTTTGGCGATAAGGGAGATGTAGAGGACATCACAGAAGGTTAGTTAAGCTCTGTTCAAACTCAGCATACCGTCTCTCTTGGTAGCAGTTACAATCTTTTTCCTATTGGTTGTAAAGCTAACTCGTCGTGTGCTCATAGCGGATATCATTTCTACTGTGGAATTTGATCATACAGGTAACTATCTAGCAACTGGCGATAAAGGAGGGAGAGTTGTACTATTTGAAAGGAATGAAACAGTATACAATCCCCCAATACTTCTTTCTTATGACATAAATATACTGACATGGTCCAGAAAAAAACCTGCGAGTATAAATTTCATACCGAATTCCAATCACACGAACCCGAATTTGACTACCTCAAATCCCTTGAAATAGAAGAGAAGATCAATAAGATAAAGTGGTGCCGGAGACAGAATGCCTCGCATTACCTGCTGTCTACAAATGACAAGACCATCAAGCTGTGGAAGGTTTTTGAGAAGTCTTTGAAAGTAGTGGCGGAGAACAATCTTTCCCATGATTTGACTCCTGGAAATGCTGTCGGTGGCGGAGGCGGAGTCCGACCTATCTCGAACGTGCATTTCTCCAGTGCTCACGATCTCAAATTACCCCGCCTTACCCACCATGATACTGTTGTAGCAGCAGTACCTCGCCGAACATACGCAAATGCCCATGCATACCATATCAACAGTATCTCAGTAAACAGCGATGGGGAGACATTCATTAGCAGTGATGACTTGCGAATAAACCTCTGGAACTTGAATATCCAAGATCAGAGCTTCAATATTGTTGACATCAAACCTGCCAACATGGAAGAATTGACAGAAGTCATCACCGCTGCAGAATTTCATCCCCAAAGCTGCAATTGGTTCATGTATGCAAGCTCGAAAGGCACCATCAAGCTTGCGGATATGCGAGAGAGCGCTTTGTGCGATCAACATGCGAAGCGTAAGTATACCATCGTAAGTTTTGTGTACTCTAAACTGACAATTTACTCCTTTAGAATTTGAACAAGAAGAAGACCCCTCTGCTCGTTCGTTCTTCTCGGAAATCATTTCATCGATATCTGATGTTCGATTCTCACACGATGGTCGGTATATTCTTTCTCGAGACTATCTCACCGTCAAGATCTGGGATGTGAATATGGAGCGTACGCCCGTTAAGACAATTCCAATTCACGAACATCTCCGTCCTCGACTGTGCGACACTTATGAGAATGATAGTATCTTTGACAAGTTTGAAGTCGTATTTTCAGGTGATGCTAAGAATGTAATGACCGGCAGTTACAATAACAACTTCATGATTTATCCTTCGGATCCGGATAAAGAAGTTGAAGTGGTATTGCAAGCCGATAAATCCGCATTCAAAGCTAAGAAGGTGGGTGTTCCTACACCAATCAATGCCTCGACAAGCCCGACTGCCACAAATGGTGGCAAAAAGGGCAGTTCGAGAGCAGGAAGCCCCGCAGCAGGAGCAACAGGCCAGGGTGGTAGAATGAGAAAAGAGACCGATGCAGACCAAATTGATTTCAACAAGAAAATCCTACATATGAGCTGGCATCCATTTGAAGACAGCATTGCTATTGCGGCAACCAACAACGTGAGTCATTTGCGTGCGAAATTTGAAACCTGCTTACATTATTTTAGCTTTTCGTATTCTCTGCATTGTAGAAATTTGAGCGATGGGGAAGAGGTCACTTGGTCATATTCTATCGGCGTTTAAGTGCGTGCCTTTCTACAGCCGCCCAGATCCCTTGTCTCCAGATTCCCAATCCCGTTCATACTCGGACTTTATTCGTCACGAGAAACGAACACATATCGGGTGGTAGAAGAGAAATGCCACACTCAGTGCAAGGCTAGGGGGATGGTACGGATGGCTGGCGGTTGGTAGTCAATTGGTAGCCTGGGGGTTTTCTCCGATTTCTAGGCCAATCTAAGAGACTTTCCAATGGGTTGATGGAATTTGCAAAGGTTACTATAACTTCAAGCAAGCTTTCACCAGTCACGTAGAATAGTGAACTCAGTCAGCAGATGAATAATGCAAGAGATTCAGTATGCTTGAGTAGAATTGACACGTTACACTGGTTCTATAAGGTGACTTCAGCGGCTGCGTTGACAGACAGCCCCCTAAAGAATTCTCACACTTGCGCTTTTAACCACTTTGGAGGGGTTGCCTTATTAGATCTTTGCATTACACGAATCTTGCAGACACAAAAGTCAGCCAATTTCGTTAATGATAAGCCCTATATAATGTCCAACGGGAGGTTCAAAATATCCCAAGATGGACTAATACGATCCTTCACTTTCGACATGATAATGTTAATTATTCCACATATTTTCCGCCTTTGCAGTCTGATTTAATCATAATTCTTGTGGATTATTTATTAATAGACCGGAAATATTCAGTGCCTGTTTTCTTCAAGCCACTTCCGGATCTTAATCGGTGACATGCAGGAGCCGGCCCTAGACTATACACGGCGTGCCTTACGAGGGTGTGACGGTCTGACAGGGTCAAATCCCTCATCGAATTGAAATCATCGACGGAGATCATATTACCATTTACCTGCTTTGTACCTTCACTAGCTAACTTCGGCATTTGATGCCCTAGTCTGACTCTACATTTTTAAATAAAGTAAGTGTCAATCGCAGTCGAAGTCTCAGGTCCTGTCAGCATGCACAAAAGCCAGATCCCTGGGACCGAGTAACTTTTCGGGTCTTTCTACACGTGTCAGATCGACTTCTTTTGGCCAAACTAGACAAGGCAGTGCCGCGAAGGAATTGCACTGCGCATCAGTACTGAATGGCGAGGAAACGGAGAACTGACTCTGGCAGCACGTCGTCCACCTCCATGCCCCTCGCTCGTCGGCGCTCGACACTACGAGATCTTCAAGCTTCCGCCTCCCCCGATGGCGATGTCATAGTTCCCAAAGTTATCAACGCTGCGCCGTCCTTGGAAAAGGCAGAGATGTATGGAATAGACGACGAGAGACCTGCGTCATCGAAGATGATGGCTATAGCAGGGCGCATATTCATTGAGACGATCCCACAATGGTTAGCGGTTGGAGGCATGCTGGCGCTGATATTTGGGGGTTGCTGCTCGAATGTGAGTCTCTGCTTCTACTTTGAGCCATTGATGAACTGGAGAGCTTACGATGAGTTTAGGTATTTGCGCTGGAAGCAATTGTGAAGTAAGTCAAGCTTATTTTTCACAGCCAAGAGCAGTGCTAATCATCTTTACAGAGTTGAGCCGGACAGTGGTATGCCAAAGAAATCCAATTCTTGAAAATCCTCTGACATTCTCAAGGAACTCTCCTCACATTTGTCCAATTCCTCTTTGTGGCTGCCACAAGTTATGGCTCTCAATTTGACCCAAACAAGCCTCCGTTCTTTCTAAAGGCAAACCGAGTGCCAATTCGTCGATGGTTGATCAATATACTTCTGTTCTTTACAATCAATGTTCTGAATAACCATGCTTTCAGCTACAACATTTCAGTACCTATACATATTATACTTCGGTCTGGAGGCAGCATTACAACTCTTGCAGCGGGCTATTTGTGGGGAAAGCGGTTCTCCCGGATTCAAGTAACAGCAGTTACTCTTTTGACAATTGGGGTCATCATTGCAGCATGGTCAGATCAACAGTCAAAAGTATGTGCTATTTTATAGCCTGTAAGAGGATGTCTGCTAAATTTTTATTCTAGAAGGAAGTCGAGACTTCAAAGGGACTACCCCCTTTTAGCACCGGACTTGCTATTTTATTCATCGCTCAAGTCCTCTCAGCTATAATGGGGTTATACACGGAAGAAACTTACAAAGAATATGGGCCACATTGGAAAGAGAATCTTTTCTACTCACATCTCCTAGCATTACCCCTTTTTGTACCATTTGTGCCCTCCATGAGGAGGCAATTCCTGAAATTGGCAGCTTCTCCTCCGCTAAGCATGCCATCTCACGAGTCATTCTCCAACCTTCCTTTCGACCTTCAGAAAGGATTGGATAGCATACATATCCCGAGCCAGCTCGCCTACCTTGTCATGAACGTCTTGACACAGTATGCATGCATTCGAGGAGTCAATCTTCTTGCTTCAGCGGCATCTGCACTTACTGTTACAATTGTGCTTAATGTCAGGAAATTAGTCAGTCTGTTATTGAGCATTTGGTTATTTGGGAACAGGCTCTCTCCAGGGACAATGATTGGTGCATTCATTGTATTTTTTGCAGGGGGCATGTATGGACTAGAAGGGAATAAGAGCTCTGGACGATCAAGGCACAGGGCCAGTGTCAGTAACGGCAAAGTAGGATAGAATTCAAGTTTTAAAAACTACTCTAAGAGAGAATAATTGTGAACTTTCTGCACCAGTCATTGTCGTCATTGGAGGTTCGTTATCGATTATTAACAAGGAGAGAATAGGCGAGTGATTTTAAGCTTTGTCAATCCGAAGCTCTTGAAGAAGATCCAGTCATTTTTCTTTGTCCTCGTTGATGGCCTTTCTACGTAACACGAAATGATACCCATTTAATGACAGTTTGTGATTTGCTTTATTTACCCTTTCTTTAACCACCAATTTGCTTATCAGCTTGAGTTTTCTGCTTTATTGAGGTGAACCACGCTTTCACCGATCTGTAAAGATGGCTCCTGGTAAGCTTCAGAATGAGGCAGTTGTCCCAATCCGAGAATACCCAAGAGCTTGGCTGATGCAGATGGCGGAAGCTCTATCTCGGGGCCATGAATCCGAGTCAAATTCGCCGAAGCTCGCATCCAGGCCTACCCACTTCGACAATGCATCTGAGGAGGATGATGACTATAGACAGGAGCGAGACAATGGTGAAGTGGGATCAGAGGATTCGTGGGACGAACGACAAGATATCGATATGACAGGAATGCTCCCCGAATCAGCTTTGGCAGATGGGAATCCAGAAATTGGCAATCAGCCGGAAGCCGCAGATGGATTGCTACCCCGAGATGTTCAGAGGAAGACGGCATACTACGACTATGCGGCAGAGAAGCAAATGAGCCATGCAGATGCCAAGCTGTTTTACCAACGAAGCCAATTGGAGGCACAAAAGACTGGTGGGAGCAATTGGGGAAATTCTCAAAATTCGCCGCATGGTAGCCCAGTTATTATGCCAAGATCGTTCTCAAATGTTTTCGAATCAGAACAAGCCGGAAAGAGGAGATCAGGCAGCGTGACCTCAGTGAAGAGTGGAGTACACAAGTTAGTGAATTCCTTCAAATGAGTCAGGGTATTACTCACTTTCGACCAGATATAGACCAACATTTCCAATTGGTCTAGCCGATATGGGAAAGCACCCTGAAAGCAATGCTATACAGGAGCCCACTATTTCAGGAGGAGTTTATTCTCAAAGTCCTATTGGTTTTCATCGTACGGAATCTCTGTTGCGAGCTGATCAAGCTGCTCGAGATCATGCCGCACATCCAGATATTCCTCATGAGCATAAACCGTTACTTGCAACTGAGGGCCTCCATGGAGCTGGTGCTGGTGTGGGTGTCGGAACTGGGGCCGGAGGCTTTGCAGATAACGACGCTCACATCACATCTGAGTTAAGCACGATTTATACTAACATCCAGAAGATATTGGATATCAGGCATAAATACATGCGACTGTCTTTGCAGTTGGACGGTGATAATCCGAAGGATGACCCTAACTGGAACATCTATCCACCCCCACCCGAACCTGCTTGGTATGAAGAACGGGGCCGGGCAAATACCAACACAAATGCAATGAACAGCCATAATAACAGCATGTCAAATAGTATCATTCTTCCACAGGAGCGACCTCAGACACGAGGAGGCAGTGACCATTCCAGGAATATAAGCTCTACTACTAGTCAAGGTCCACAAAGTCCACGTATCCCAAAAGCACCTAAACCGAAACGGAAGCCAGGTCAAGATATTGGAGAGGACTTTGATACGGAGGATCTCTTACCACTCCCAGGTCCAGGTGAGATGGCATTCCGCTTGGATGGAAATAGTGTCTATCAAGTATTTGAAAATTCAAAAGCTGAGGAGCTTGATACCCCAATCATCAACATACCTACCATCAGAGAATTCTATATGGATTTGGAAGAGGTCTTAAATGTCTCTTCGGATGGGCCAAGTAAGAGTTTCGCTTTCCGTCGACTACAGTATCTCGAGGGCAAATTCAACCTGTATGTGCTTCTCAACGAATACCAAGAAATGGCAGATAGCAAACGTGTACCTCATCGAGATTTCTATAACGTCCGAAAGGTCGATACCCACGTTCATCATTCAGCTTGCATGAATCAGAAACATCTGCTCCGCTTCATCAAGAGCAAGATGAAGAAATGCCCAGATGAGGTGGTGATGTACAGAGATGGAAAGCATCTTACTCTAGAGGAAGTCTTTCAAAGTATTAACTTGACTGCGTATGACCTCAGTATTGATACACTTGATATGCATGTAAGTACAGTAAGAGAATGGCCAATTGCAAATTCTGACTTTCAAAAGGCTCACACGGATTCCTTCCACCGATTTGACAAATTCAATCTCAAATATAATCCAATTGGAGAATCTCGGCTGAGAACTATCTTTTTGAAGACTGACAACTTCATCAATGGCAGGTATCTCGCTGAGATTACGAAAGAGGTAATTTCTGATCTTGAGTCGAGCAAATATCAGATGGTTGAATGGCGAATATCCGTTTATGGAAGAACTCTTGACGAGTGGGACAAGCTCGCAGCTTGGGTTATCGACAACAAGCTCTTCTCCCATAACGTCCGATGGTTGATTCAGGTTCCTCGCTTGTTTGATGTCTACAAATCCAGTGGGCTAATGGACAATTTCGAACAAGTCATCGTGAATCTCTTTCAGCCTCTGTTCGAGGTGACAAAGGATCCGAGCAGTCACCCGAAACTCCATATCTTTCTCCAGAGAGTGATTGGATTCGATAGTGTGGATGACGAGAGTAAAGCAGAACGCCGATTGTACAGAAAGTTTCCGGTGCCAAAGGTGTGGGACTCGAAACAGAACCCTCCTTACAGCTACTGGATCTACTATCTGTTTGCCAATATGGCCTCATTGAATGTCTGGCGGAAGCAGCGTGGTTTTAACACATTCTTGCTTCGACCACATTGCGGTGAAGCTGGTGACACAGATCATTTGGCTGCCGCGGTGCTTTGCTGTCACAGTATTAGTCATGGGCTTCTGCTTCGGAAAGTTCCATTACTTCAGTACATCTTCTATCTTGAGCAAATTGGAGTAGCGATGTCTCCTCTTAGTAACAATGCGCTCTTTCTAGCATACGAGAGAAATCCCTTTCTACAATACTTTAAGAGAGGACTAAACGTCTCCCTATCCACCGACGATCCCCTTCAATTCGCCTTTACGAAAGAGCCCTTGATCGAAGAGTATTCAGTTGCGGCACAAATCTATAAACTCAGTGCTGTAGATATGTGTGAATTGGCGAAGAACTCTGTCAAACAGAGTGGGTTTGAACATGCTGTTAAGTCAAGATGGCTTGGTGCCGATTTCCATCTCCCTGGAGTTAAAGGAAATACTATGGCGAAGAGCAACGTTCCAAATATTCGGGAAGGCTTCAGACATGAAACTTTGCTGCAGGAATTGGCAATGTAAGTTATACGACCCTCCCAGCTTCTCGGGGATCAACCTAACAATAGCAGGATCGACCGGTACACAGCAATAACAACTCCACATACCGCAACAACAAGCAAGGGCGATCATAATGTATTTTCAAATACATCGGCGCGACCAATATCACCAACATCGTCCATGAAAACCAATTTCTCTACCAGCGCTGCGACAGTTGAGACTTCACAACCATACCAGCAATTCCCAGCTCAATCAGCACGCATCCCAGGCTCACGTTCTCAACTTGCCCTTGACATCCAAACCTCACAAGCAAATGGCAGCCCTCTCCTGCGCGCCACCTCGCGAGAGCCTCAACCACCATCTTCTCAAATCTCACCTCAACTTACAAGCATCAAGCGTGATTCTACTTGGCCAGTGGAAGGCTTCGGTGATCTCCACTTATCAGGTAGTGAACCTCGCATTTTCCCCGGAGTGGTGAGTAGGAATCAGAGAAGAGATAGTTTGGTCAGAAAAGGTAGTTTGAGTGAGACGGACGATCATGGCAGTGTGGGCACGTCTAGGAAGGGAGGGAAGGGAAAGGGAAATAGAAGTTATGATGGGGCAGTTGAGGAGGAGAGTGATAAGGAATTGGAGGAGGCGGGGGGTATTGATGACTGATGGGATAATGAGAACCGGCATTTTATGGGCTTTTGGTATGATTCGATGATGCTTGTCCGGGTGACGTTTTTGGGAAAGATTCCATTGAAGATTGGACGGGCGTATAATGAATGGGATACAGTAGAGAAAATTGGAAGTTAGACAAGAAGCCTGATAGAAAGTGGCAGCAACAATGGACACGGTAATGAAGAAACTCACAATGACATCTGCAGACCGGAATGTGACAAGCCTATCTTCTTCTCAGCTCCCATGTAAAATCCTTGCCTCGGAACCCTATAGCGAGCATCTTCTTGCTGTAGTGAAACAACAAGATAATTGTGCGCAACCAAACATAATCACAATGAACCCACCACGCATGCAGTCTTCCAGGGACACCATCCGATCTCGTCTATTTGCTTGATGTGAACGGACTCGATATCCCGACGATGATACAAGTTTGCAAGCGGGGCCGATGATCATGAGGCTAGTTTGGGAGAGAATCGGGATGATTCATAACTTCGTTTCTCTTCAAATCTGATCCCTCTCCCACCCAATGTTCTCACTCACTTCAGATCCATTCTCAATGGATTTCACTTTATGACAAGCCATAATAAACACGAGAACTCAAGATGCGTTCCACACCCGGAACCTCGACGACAAGCCCCACTCTCGCAACCACCAGCACCACCTCCAATATTAATGACGCGAGAGAGGGAGGTAAATCCAGCACAGCTATTAATGTTAATACAGAAGAGCTGCAACGAAATGGCCTCAATGATGGTGGAGAAGAGGTAGAAGTGACGAATGAAGGGATGAGGGAGTTGGAACGGAGATTGGTCAGGAAGGTAGATTTGAGACTGTGTACTATTGCAGGGATTTTGTGCTCGTTGAATTTATGTGAGTTTTGTTACTGTTTCACGGTCTTGGGGGACGAAGGAGGGGCTAGGGGAAGGTGAGGGATGGGTTTTGGTGTGGTTGTGTGGGGTGAGATGAGATTTGAGTTGGGGATGAGTTGGGGGAGGGTCGCGGAATTTGTGTGCTGATGCTAATGAGATTTTAGTGGACAGTGGCATTATTAGCTCAGCGAGTGTTACTAGGTATGTTGCACGGGGTTTGGGGTATGAAAACAGGAGGGAGAGAGGCTGATTAGGTTGTGGGGGCAGTATTTTTAAGGATTTGGGATTAGGTGTTGGGAATCGATATGTATGCCTTATCCCTTTTTGAACTTTGGAAGAACATAGCTCACACAGAAGCAGTCAGTCTCCATCCTGGTATACACGGTAGCCAGCGTAACGTTTCAACTTCCAGCTACAATTGCTGTCAGAATGTTGGGTCCGAGAATTATGTTCTCGGGGATTACGGTTGGCTTTGGGGTTATTACTATGGTAGGGTTGAAGTATTGTTGGTTTAGTTGATGGATGCTAAGGTGGTTGAGTAGTGTACAGCTTTCATTACGAATTGGAAGCAGATGATTGTGTTGAGGGTCTTGCTGGGGATTTTTCAGAGTGCTATTTTCCCTGGATTGAGTTATCTTATTTCCACAGTATGTGTTTTCGGGGTCTTTGATTATCTCAGCGGTTGTAAGATGATCTTGAACCTGATATACTGATTCTCTATCTCGCAGTGGTACACCAGAAAGGAGCAGCAGCTTCGGTACGCGTTCTTACAATCCGGAGAGGTGACTGTAGTTGGTCTCGGCGGATTCCTCAATTTTGGACTGAATCATCTTCATGGGAAAGGAGGGCTAGCTGGCTGGAGATGGATGTTTCTCGTCCAAGGTCTGATTGCAATAGGTGAGTTCTGTCGATTTGCTGGAAAGCGTAACCACTGATCTGGTAAAAGCAATTGGATTCTTGACCTATTTCTGGATTGTAGACTTCCCCGAGAACTCTCACAAAAGCTTCCACTTCCTCTCGGCTCAAGAACAGGCTCTCGCTGAATCTAGGATAGGAGACGATCGTGGAGACGTGAAAGCTGAAGATTTTTCCTGGCATAGATGCATTGTGCATTTCAAAGATCCTAAGATTTATGGATTTTGCGCGTTATTCTTCTGTCTCAATCTCGTGTCGACATCCTTGTCGTACTTCTTACCCATAATTTTGCAGTCCGGGATGGGGTTCAGTGAGAATAAGGCCATTCTCCTATCCGCGCCGCCATATTTTTACGCCGTCATCCCAGTCATCATTTCATCCATCGTGGGAGATCAATACCAGCTTCGCGGACTTGTTATCACCTTCAACTGCGTCTGCACCATCATCGGATTTTCTATGCTTGGCTTCGCTTCGCAAGTTACTGTGAGGTATGTTGGAACATATCTTGCAACAGGGGCGTATGTCAGCAATTGGGCTGCTATGAACGCATATCAGGCTTCGAACATTGTTGGTCAGTGGAAACGAGCCACTTTTGCAGCAGCCATAACAGCTTGTAATGGACTTGGTGGAATCGCAGGAAGCTTTATTGTACGACAGAAAGAAGCTCCGAGGTACATAACCGCAATATGGGTCAGCATTGGCTCCCATATCGTGATTATTGGCATTGTGACCATGTTCACAATCTACTTTTGGTATGCAAATGGGATGGAGAAAAGGGGAAAGAAATTGCTAGAAAGAACGGTTGGCTTTAAATATACCTTTTAGGGATACCAAAAATTTAGAAATAGACCTGATGGTTCTGTCTTGTTCAGACATTGAAATGGTTGAAAGAAATGATCTATCCTTCACGAAGCCCGGAATGACCTTTGTGCTTCTGACACCATGTGTTTGATCTTCATCCGCTTGGTGAGATTATTCATGCCGAATAGTGAGGTTTAGTAACAACACCAAGGAATTTCTATGAGTGAATGGAGATGCGATACTGAAAGTTAATGGACTTTGACGGCAACTGTGCCTTTCTTCGAGGTCTTCATCCCTGATAGCGGCAGTGACGTGCGCTTGGACAAGGTCGCATTGACGAGAGACGCTACGATACGGTAGCGCGAAAGACCAACTCTGCATAGATCGAGGCAATAGGATAATCACTGGGATCCCAATAAAACAACATCTTTCCCCGCTCATCCTATCTACTCTGCAATCTTTGAGCCTCGGCGCGATTCTGCGCTCCTCAACTCAGCTTCTCGACTTCTCTCCAGAAATCCCTCACCGAATCTCTACGTCAACAAGTTCGAATCCATCTAGCTGCCGGAATCGCGGCCTTGTGATCTTGGAACGGACCACCCGAAATTACATGGAATCTTCTTAAGAACGATTCGCAGGATAACAATCACCTTGCATCAATCGAGGGGAGCGTCTGGGTGTGCCAGTCGAGGCTTCGAAGATGGGTTTTCTCGGTGTTTATAAAGCTATTTTTGACTATGTTCCCCAAGGGGATTCAGAACTTGCGATCACTGAGGGGGACATTCTGTATGTGCTAGAGAAGAGTGGAGAGGATGATTGGTGGAGGGCGAAGAAGAAGGCGTCTGGGGACGATGATGATGAGCCTGTTGGGCTAATACCCAATAACTATATTGAAGAGGTATGTACTAATTTAGCCATCTCCTTTTGACTACACGATGTGCTTCTATGTTTGGCATAAGGATTTGTATCTGTTTGTCAAATGCCATTTCATATGCATAAACCTGCAAAGCAGTGAAAGCGTATCGAATTCTAGCTGACAAAATTCACAGGCGCATCCTCTCAAACATGCCCGCGCTTTATATGATTATACCAGACAGACAGACGAAGAACTTTCGTTCACCGAAGACGCTCAACTGGAAGTCTTTGATACGTCCGACCCGGATTGGATATTGGTTGGCTTGGATGGGGAGTATGGCTTTGTGCCGGCAAATTACATTGAGGTTCAAGACGATGCTGCACCCTCAGAACCAGCCCCACCTAGCCTTCCTAGACGTCCTGTACAGACTGAAGAAGAGGAGCCACCTGAGTCGCCCAGAAGCTCAGTACAAAGTTCAGCTGCATCTCAGATAGCAGGTATCCTGAATCAACGAAAGTCTTCCGCCCCAGCTCCCCGAGCACCTCCACAATATACCCCTGAAGCATCTGATGAAGATGATGGGCCAGCCCCTACGCTTCCCTCTCGTCCGGGTACGCAAGCGAGGACTCCTGAGCCCGAACCATATGCTCCACAATCGCCTACCCCACCTCGTGGTGTAGCTGCATCCCCACCATATAACAGAGTGTCTCACAGAGACTTGGATGATGATGAGGCTGTCCGTTCACCTGGTGGCTTTCGCATGTACAATATCAACGAGATGGTATCTGTGATGGGCAAGCGAAAGAAAATGCCAACAACACTAGGCGTTAATATAGCAACTGGTGTTATCCTGATTGCCCCTGAAAAGGCTCGGGATGGCCCGGAACAAAAGTGGACGGCCGAGAAGATGACACATTATTCCATTGAGGGAAAACATGTCTTCTTGGAGTTAGTTCGTCCTAGTAAAAGTATTGACTTCCATGCTGGGTCGAAGGATACAGCACAGGAAATAGTTAGTGCTCTAGGAGAGCTATCAGGTGCTGTTCGAGCTGAGGGATTGCGGGAGATAATAGATGCTAGCTCTGGCTCGGCACAAAAGAAAGGGCAGGTTTTATACGATTTTATGGCTCAGGGCGATGACGAGGTTACGGTTGCGATTGGAGATGAAGTTATAATTATTGATGACACAAAAAGCGAAGAATGGTGGCAAGTTCGACGCCTCAAAAATGGAAAGGAAGGAGTTGTTCCAAGTAGCTACGTCGAGATTACGGGAACGATTCAGGCATCGAGTTCATCTGGGATCAATGCTGGGAGATCAACAATTGAGCAAAACCGACTAGAGGAGGAACGATTAGCAAAGGAGTCATTGAGGGCAGCACGGAGACAGGAGGATTCGAGAGGGTCAGAGGTAGGCCCTGGCATGCGATTACCCGAAAGGGGAAGCAGCTTGTCGGCACGAGACAGTAGTAACAATCATGGTCAACAGAGAAGCGGCCAAGATAGCGGATCACGTAACGGCCAATCACGAAATTCCAAGTCAAGTGAGTATCTAAATCCTTCTCCATTACGGAGTTTCCCGCTAATATCACTAGAACCGGACCCTACAAAAGTAAGAACATGGACTGATCGCTCAAAGTCTTTCAGTGTTGAGGCCCAGTTCTTGGCTTTGAAAGATGGAAAGATCAATCTTCACAAAATGAATGGCGTAAAGATCGCTGTTCCTGTTGTCAAAATGTCCGTTGAAGATCTTGAATATGTTGAACGCATCACAGGGGTATCCTTAGACGAGGACAAGCCACTGTCAGATATCAAGAAACAACGGTCGCGAGCTGCAGAAACTTCAAGTACTCCTTCAAGTAGTGGCGCCGGTGCTACTATTGAACGTGCCCAAAAGCCGGAGTACGATTGGTTCCAATTCTTCCTTTCTTGCGATATTGCTGTTGGACTTTGCGAACGTTATTCACAGCTCTTTAACAAGGACTCAATTGAAGAGAGCCTACTTCCCGACATTGACGTGGATATTTTACGGAGAATAGGCATCCGAGAAGGAGATATCATCAAAATAATGAAATTCCTTGATAAGAAATATGGGAGAATTGGAGGGAAGCGCAATGTCAGTTTCGGTGGAGAAGAGGTAATCAGCCCAGATGGCGAATCTCCTGGGGGTTTGTTTTCTGGCCCTGGTGGGACCTTGAGGAACAATACTCGGAAAGGTCGACCTGCACCTGCTATACAAACCAACGATGTTGTGGACCCCAAAGCTTTCTCGCAAGAACAGAAATCAGCTGCTTCTGAGGGAGTAGCAACACCTCTCGCCTCCGCTCCTGTTCCGGCAAAGAAGGATGTGGTTCGAAACGGATTTGATGATGATGCCTGGGATGTGAAACCTACAAAACAACAGCCACAGGCAACCTCAAGCCAGCCTCCTGCGCCGACCCCAGTTCCGGCTCCTGCTCCTCAGCAACCGTCATTGACAGGCTCGATGCAAGAATTGTCCTTACTCTCGCAACCACTAGAGCCAATTAAAGCGCAACCAACGGCACCACCGCAACAGCCACAAGCTAGTCAGCCTCAGCAGAATCAACCGCAGCCTCCACAGGTTACACCTTCGTTCTTCCAAGGCATTGGTCAACAACAAACAGGTCTTCCGCAACAGCAACAAAATACGGCGCCGAATCAATTCAACAACCAAATCAATCTGCCTCAGAACATTGCTCGTCAACGACCTGCGCCTACGCAGTTCCAAGGCCAGAACCAAGGATCGCTCATGATTCCTGCCCCGCCTAGCCGTCCTCTGTCAGCTCCTCAAGTCAACCAAAATAGCGCATTCTCTTTGCCTCCCTTGCAGCCACAAAGCACAGGCATGCAAACATCAAGTGGATTTCAACCTCAGATTGCCCCACCTGGCCAAAGTTTGGATGAGATGAGAATGCGCCAGCAGTACACAGGCTTCAATGGCCCACAAAACCAGCAGAATATAGGTATGATACCTCAGCCCACTGGATTCCAATACAATGGAATGCAGCAACCAAATCAGCAGCAGCAAAACGGGTTTCAGTATCCTATGCAGACTGGCATGCCTCAGCAACAACAGCCACAGCAGCAGCAGTTTATTAATGGAGGAGGACCGTTTGCGGATCCCAGACCCTCCCAATTTTCCCCTATTCAGCAGCAGCCAACTGGTTTTCAAAGTTCGTTTGGACCACCACCACAACAACAATACCCTCAACAGACAGGAGTCAACTCGTTCTTACCTCCTGCTCTTCAACCTACTCCTACTGGAGCCCAGAACAATGGGTATAATTCATCCTTTACCCCTCCACCAGTTCCTCCAATGCCTCAACAAAATACAATGATGCCCTTAGTACCTCAGAAGACCGGTCCACCTCCTCCAGTGAGATTTGGAGTTTCTGGCGACAGCAAAAAGCTTATGCCCCAGGCCACTGGGCGCAGAGCAAATCTGTCGCAAGCTAGTGAGTGCATCTTCTATCTATCCTTGAATCCTTAATTAATATCTTCAGCTCCTCAAAATCCATTTGGTTTCTAGATTGTGGATTTGCGCAGTTTTTCCGGGCTATCGTTTTTGATCCCTCTGTAGAGTAGGCATACTAAGCATTGTGGTGTCAATACATATTCGCTTTCTTCCATATTCTGCTTCCTCTTGCAAATTTATGCTGGTGGCCCCCTTACCACATTTTCGGCTGTGTAAACCTTATTTAATGCATAAAGCGAGGTTATTGTTTGTGTCCATCTTTGGGCGTGGAGGATCTCTGGTTGCATTTCTCAATTAGCGTACGTACCAAAAGGGACAAGCATCGTTGCCGATATTTTGTGCCCTCAACATTTCAACGAAGAGGACCCTTCTGTCAGCGGAGGTGCCAGATATAAATTACGATGTTTCATCCCGCGTTTCCTGCCTTCTGAATTGCTATACATACAGCTCCCCAGTCCGAGATATAATTCAAGATCTGCGTCCAATTGTGGGAAATACATTGCGATCCCTATTGAATTCAGAAACTCTCCGATTAGCATCAGAGATCAATTAAGCAGATACTCTGGTATAAGCACGGCTTTTTATTGTTTGGCCTAGCCCTGCAGATTGATATGGTGATTCAAATAAAAATCGTTGTTTGATCTTCGGGGCGAGGATCTCAGAGCACGGACCTCAACTTCATCTACATGAAGCCTCATCACGATCTCGCTGCAATCTATAGTCATGAGAGACCGGACTGATTGTTTTCAGTTCACATTCGTTTGCTTCCAAATTGCGCCATGGACTGATCGTCTCATGGTCAAGATTTGGGCCGGTGAAAGCTTAGTATCTCGAGTTCATCGACAAAATAGCTGTGCTCTCTGTTGTGTCGGTTCCTCGACCGTCTCAATATTCTGCTCAAGCTGAGGTACTGCAAAGGAAAATCCTTTCAGCTAGCTCCTGAGAGGATTTGCCTCCAGACAACATCCCAGCATCTTCAGCCAATATCAATCTTTGACGTGATCCAATTCGCTCTTTTCCCCTCCTCTCGTCCTAATCCGGGGACGTTTTAAGTAGACATGTCAGCTTCCATTCCCAAAATTGACCGAGGTCAAAGCTTTCCTTATTTGAAGACTACCGAGGATTTTCTATCTCCTCGTTAGTGATGTGATGAATACTTAATATAAAAAGATGCTTTCGCCAGCTTATTTGGCAGGCCATACTTCTGCATTCTTCTCTTTCAGAACATTTCTTGAAGAAATATCACATCTCTTCTTAAATTCCTGCCTAGTTTATATATCATCAATATACGTGGTCAAAGTATCCTTTCTTACACGTTGATCGCACATACAACGACCACGTTTGCTGCACCACTTCAAATCCGAACAGATGAGCTTGTCGAAAGAGCTGCAGCGGCACAGCTTGAGAGCCGTGAAGCGTGAGTAGCCCCAAAATATATCCCGTAAATAAGATAAGTCAAGCTAATCCACAAGCTTCAGTACTCCCGTCGCTGTGGAGAAGAGAGAGCTCCACAGACATTCCCGTCAACCGCCCCGTCAAATCTCACTGATCCGAGTTCCTTGATACCGACCTTGACTGATCCCGATTCCTCCGCAGCCTCGACTGATCCCTTGACATCTCTCCTGGGCGGTAGTAGTGGAGGTAAGTCTCAGACAGCGCCTTTTTCTATATATTCCTGACTCAGTAACAGTAAATAGCTTCATCTTTCCTCCTTAGCGGCGGAGGTAAGTCTTACCTAACTCCTCCTTTCATACTTAGTTGACACAATTATCAGGTCTATCATCCCTCTTGAGTGGTGGAGGTAAGTCTCGCCCAACGCCTTTTGTTATAAATTGCCGACACTACTATCAGATCTATCATCCCTCTCAAGTGGAGGTTAGTGAATTGTATTCTTGCACTTTGAGGCACGGACAGCTCCTCTTCAAGAAGTCTCAGTTCACTCACGAGTCTTCTAAGCAGCCTTAAGGAGTAACAGAAGTTAGTGGTATGCTTGCCCTCTCTTCTCAAGTTTCATCTCTAATGATAATTAGGGGCTACTGGAGAGGCGGGTTCCATTTCCCTCCCAATTTCAAGCCGATTTTGAGTGTAAAGAAACTTCTTTTGAATGTGTTTATTCTTGTTGTGGGAACATCTCCAAAAATTTATGGTCTTATATTCCATTCTATTGCTTTCGTTGGGACTCTCTGGCAGAGTATTTGCATATTCTGTGCTTTTTATACATCGAATTCTAGATCAGGTTGTTTCGCGCCGAAGTGAGACATTCATATTGTTTCAGTGGATTTGTCACAGGAAGTTAGGTTTAAAAGTTCAACGAATCTTCAAGCGACTCCCAAGTCCCTCCGAGAGTGCCTGCCTCACGATATGTAGAGCCTACGAAAGAATATTCTAGTACACAAAGGCGCAGTTTCTGAGATCTTGATGCTTCTTTCGTTATCTTGGGGCAACCAAGGCTGCAACAATAGTCATGACCCCCTTTTTTTTACTCCCAAGAGGCACTTTTACTTGACTTTCATGACACATCAAACAAGATGAGCTTCGAAAACATCAAGATGGCGTCTACTGACCCTTCTTCCGCTGCGGAGATAGGAAACCTTCCAAACCTGGATCACCTCAAAATCGATCAGCTACACTTCAGACTCCGACGAGCTGGTATTCCGATCACTCCGGAAATCCGCAAGTTGGAGATTCAGGCAATCCTGTCGTTATCCATAATTGGTTTCTTCCACGAAAATAAAGGCGCAGCTCCCGGTATCTTGGCCAAGGTCATGGACTGGATCGAATTGTCAGCCAAAGATTTAGAGAAAACGTTGACTGGTGCTAGCATGGAAGCGGAGGGGAATAGTTGTAGTTGAGTTGAGGCGTTGATCAGAGCTGAGCCAGTATCTCAACCCTCAGTCGCTGTTTCTGAGAAGGCTGACCAAGAGATCTAGATGTGCCGATATTCAAGCAGACGACGAGCTAGACGACTAGTAGGTACCAAGACAGCGATTACCAAGGATATAACAAAGGTGATGGGTCAGCATTCCCAAATTTGGTCGGTGAAGGCTCTGACTTTCCTGACGGGAGCAACGCAAATGAGGCTCCTCTGAGAGGAACCCCAGATCGGCCAGAACCGGCTGTAGTCAATCTTCTAATGATAATGATCTGTGCAGAGGTCGCTCATAGTGTTAGAATTCGTCTTAAATACATTTCATTGCTCTGCCAGCCGTCTTGTATCCAGAAAGCTTCTTGAATTACAAATAGTATTGTTTTGGGCACTACGCGGAGATTCTTCGAGCTGCTGACAGAAAATTTGATGTTATGTGCAAGTGTTTATATTTCTCGTACTTTCTGAGACAGTTCGAACCCTTAGAATAATCTTTCTTTCTCTTACTGGAATTGTCTCACCTGAGCCTCTTATTGGTAGCAAGATGAGTAGGGGCCGAAGCAAGTTACCCTTGTTTCTAGGAGAGATTTGGCCATGTCTTGGCTATCTTCTTCGGCTGAGAGTGGATTTTTTCAGATAGATCTAGATCAAGATTCATTCAGATTCTCCTCATGGGAATGTTCGAGGAGTACTACGTCCAGAATTCTCATGTCGATTCCATGGGACTTGGGGCCATGGAAATCGCAAGCTTCTGGCAACATTATAAGCGTAACCCTCCACTCATCCCATTCGTGTCATCTCAGAACATACTCACCATATTCATCAAAGCATATCATACATTTACCTATCCTACTTTTCCCTACAACTTCATCATGGCATCGGTTGCATCAGCAAGTCCTGATCTCGAGGCTTCGGAAAACGGAAATTTAAGCAATCTTCGAAAGAACGAGCTCGCAAAGAGATTGCAAGATGCCGGAATAAAATACAGCACCGACGCTGTGAAAGTAGAGTTGCAGGCACTCTGCGCATTATCACAACAAGGCGTTCTTCGGCGAGAAACTATGCCGGATGCTGTCCTTGTAGCAAAAGTAGTCGGCTGGATCAACTTGCAGGTCAAGGACCAGGTCAAATTACTCAAAGAGAAAAAGCTGGATACGTCTGGTCATCGATGGGACCATATTGAGGTCCTAATCACCGATGAGTCTGTTGTCTTATTTCCCCGCTGTTTCGGTGCATATGCTCACCTCGTTTAGACTTGACCAAGGAGAAGCTGCCTTGAAAGAGTTGAAGGTTTCAACGCCTTCCAGCCATGCGTCCAGCATCAGCCCGAATGTCTCATCCACTACCAAAAGCCATACTCCTCCAGCTGTGGTCAATCTGCTGATCACCTCAATCTTTGCCGATGTCTCACGAAACGCCCTCAAATGGCTTCCAGGCTGCCCACTTCAGTCGACAGCTGAAGTCCTTCAGCATTTGGACAAATTGCCACGCTTCAAATCACCCGTGGAATTAACGAAAGTTCTCGATTCCCCATGGACTGAGGCTGAGAAGCTTCTTTCCTGGATTTGTGAAACTCATGGCGACAAATTGCAACTTGCAACGGACGAATTCCACATCTCCGGATTTCCAGATCGCGTGGTACAATTGATCTTGAACAAACCTGACGCCAAACGCCACAGCCATTTTATAAAACAGATGAAGAGCAAATCTCAGGAGTCAATCTTACTGTTTCACGGTACGGACTGTGGATATCTGTGGTCCATTCTGAGCGGGGGGTTCAAGCCTTCTGGCGATACACGTTTTGGACCCGGAAATTTTATGGCGGAGGAACCTGTTACTTCGTATGCCTACGCAACAAAGGGAATTGCTGGGCCAAAGTGGAAGAACGCGAATGAAGGGGGCTTAATGTTCGGCTGTCAGGTTCTTGGAAAAGGCCGTCCTGTAAGAGATGGTAGTGCCGGTGCGGGGGGAATTCATGTCATCAATGATCTCTCTTCAATTGCTATACGGTACATCTTCTTACTTCCTCCACAGGATCTTAGGTTGTATCCGTCTCCTACTGCGCCGTCTAGAGCTGCCGTCAGAAGTACGATGATGAATGCCTTCAAGAAATTTCCAGATCCTGAGATGTAAAGGCACCGGTCATCGATTCGAGGGAGGAGTGGCTCGTCTGGTTTCGGCAGGCGTTCCCTCCAAAGTGGACTTTGTTTCTTGAAGAGGCGCGATGATATCTACAACTAGGAGGAGCGATTGGGTCTGAAGCATAAATAGATAGACGGAAATCCCTACATAACGAACATGAAGGTTCCCAATACAATTTTTACCCCATCTTCGTATTGCTCTGATAGCCACAACCTAATGCTCCAGAAACTTTATGCTGAGAATCCTGCTCGGGATGCGAATCTCGCTTGATAGAAAAGAAGTGACTTGCAGACCAATCAAAGTCGGAAAATATTGAGTTGTCGTTGAGAGAATGAAACAGCAACCCTTGGGAATCAACATCTAGATGTCTGAAAATGCTAGCAATGCACCACACCTGCACTTTCCCTTCATGTTTTGGTCGATTCTTGCTTCTTCGCAACGGAGAGTCCTCTCAAGGGAAGCGTTATCGTATAGATACCATTTTTTGACAGGTCTAGCAGAAATGCGAAGGTAGGTATCACAAATGTAATGAGAATATGTATTGATCAAATCTTGGTTCGATGTTTAGTTCTTTCCTAGGGAGTTTACCCACAAAGCAGTAAGATTGCCGAAGAACGGAAAGGCTGTGTTAACTTATAGTGATCAATCATCGAGGTTTTGGAGAAGGAATACCCTGTTAGGTATGCCGATATCTATTGTAGTGACGGCAAAAACCCACATATCGAGTTTCAACTCCAACGAGCTTTAAAATACTGAAAACTAGACAGCCGAGATCTGATCGAAGTCTTAGTGGATCTTGAAACTTGGGAGAGATTGTACCTTCATACGTTCAAGTCTAAGCAAAGCAATTAAGTTCACTGCAAGATTCTTGGACAGGAGGAAATCATCCTCGGCATAACTCATGGAACATGACCTGAAGCAATAAGGCACTCAATTCTACTGCTGGTATACTGGCAGCGGGGCACTCAATTAAAGATTCGTTGAATTGTTATGCAAAGCGCACGCAGCTTATTTTGTGCCAGAATAGTGAACAGGCAATCCCAAGAATGCATTGGAGTGTATGCTACAAAACAAATTTGACAAAAAGCCATCGCGTGTTCGCAGTAAGGAAAGCAATCTCCCCTAGGAGCCCATCGCCATATCCCCACCTGAACACAAAAGAAAGAATCCCAATCCCAAGACCCCTTCCGGGAAACCACGCTACCAGTGGGCATCTTCAAACCGGAAGATGCCTAGCACTCAATTTGTGCGTAATTGGATGTATAACCTTATGCGTGTCCTTGATACCCTTGTTGAGGCTGTTGGGCGACCATGCCAGGCTGTTGCTTATAGCCATCAACAGGACCTTGAGACACTTGAATATATTCCAACTCCTTTGCCGTCTGCATCAGCTCGCAGCAAGTACAGCACCAACTGCCACAGCACGCCGAGCATGCATTTCCTTCGAGGTCTATAATAGTCAGTAACGCTGATATGCATGCCAGGAAATGGACTCGACATACTGTACTTCTCTTGCATATCGGTACGATTCAAGAATTGGAGAATCCACCCGAAGTGTCCAACCATAGCTAGACCACACCAAGCGGCACACCAGCCGTTCATGGTATTGTAACCCTGATCCGTTCCATGCTCAGCTCTGTAGTGGTTCTTGCCGAAGACAACACATGGGCAACAGGTGGTCTTGATGCAGAGGTCGAAAGGAGTGCAGCAGGCCCAGAATGATTTGTTATAGGGTCGTGCCATTGTAAAAGATGAGTTGCTGTAAGGCTGTTTGTGAGGCTGTAGACAAAATTTTGTATATGCTTCAAGATGGGAAGGCAGATCTTAGATTTCTGAAAAATAAGAAACTGACAGAGGACATGAGCCAAGATATCTAAGGAAGGAGTAAGGAATTGGGGCTGAGCTTTGTCCCGCGTCTGACGGTCAGCCCACACCCATGCTCCTACGTCCAAGGTTGGACTGGCATCGTTGTCAAATATAGTCAAATTATCAGCCTTGCATGCGGTTTTTTTAAGCTAATCTTCGGAACATTAATACTCCACATACGACATGTTTGATCCAAGTCGTGCTGCTGGCATTACCTCCTCACTTGGGGATGTTCCATTCCTGCTATGGTATTTGAAACGACCTCCCTGAAAATGAAGATACCAAGGTCTGACAAGTCAATCTTACGAGCACCCAAGGACAGATCAACACGTTAGAATATCACCTCGGTTGAATATTACAACCCAACTCGCGAATCACGCGTTTTCCAGCAAGCCACAAACTTCGATGATGCTTGAACCCTTACACGACTTGTCGAATAGCACGCATGATCGCACATCTTACTTGAGATTACTAGCATGGTTGGAATGCGATGCAACTGTATAATCTCGTCGAATTATACCGTGCGCAGAGTGAACTGGCTGTAGAAAGGCTATCATGGCTGCAGGCTGAAGGCTCAAGCGAGGCATCGTAGAGCATCGAGGAGATTGAATTGTTGTTGAAGAGGATTGCCAACATAATCCAACCAACGGAAAAGCCCCGTCCTCTCGTTCCTACCCATCGTTCCTGGCCTCCTCCCCAGCCTCACAGCCTCAGGTTTATAGGGCTGAGTCGCTAAATTTGGAACTGAAACCAATTGGCGCTCAGGCCTTTTTAGCGCCGATCCTCAGTGCGTCTAGCTTAAAACAGAAAGCCTGTACGACACCCACACCAAACCCCATAAAAACAACATGGTGGAACTATGGGCTAAGAACTCGAAGTTATATGCTGCATCACGTTCAGTTTAGCATCAAGATCTACCACATAGATACTCACATTCCCCCAGTTGTTGGTCCCCAATTGGATTTTCAAAAGCACCAATTTAGGAGGAGCTTTAAGCTTTGGGGCTCAGCATCCTTCCCTTCCTCTTGGCAACGAATGCGCCTCATTTCTCAAACGAGGGAAGACCATCCAACCTCTTAGGGATTCCCATTTCCAACAATGTTGGATTAGAGACCTTGTAGTCTCCAATCTTGGCTGCTGAATGGGGATCTTTTTATTGGGGTCTATCTCAATTACACTCCTTCGTTAATGCAGAGTTGCATATGTTGGAAATATGAAGGAAGAATTGTTGGGTGGCTTAGATTGTTGCAGAGGAAGTTCCTAATGCAGTAGGTAGTGACCTTTGGGGACGGCCATCCTTCTTACAGCCTCAAATGCTATATACCATCTCCCATCCCTTGCCAAGCGAAGCTGTGCATGTTGTTACTCATCCTTCTCATTCTTTACACTTCTTGAATTTTCTGATCTTCTTAGAAACTCACGTCTCAGGAGGACACGAAGACATCATCATGCCCAGGCTTAAGCTCGTATCGTCGCCGCTCGAGAAGGCTGATGGCTTTCAATTGACTGCTGGAAATTTATCCGAGAGCTCGACTAGGGAACTAAAGCTTCAACAGACCGAGAATAGCTATCGTAGCTACAACTCTCAAGATAGCAACGGCGATGCCGTTCCTCAGTTTGTGAAACATGCAGAATCAACGAACATCGAGCTCTTTTATGATCTCTTCTTCGTCGCCAATCTTACCTCTTTCTCCAATGTTCATGAAGTCAACTCGAGAAAGTCTCTCACCTCGTACATCGGATTTTTCTGCGTTCTATGGTTTACTTGGTGTCAAACCAGCCTTTTTGATATTCGATTCGTCGCTGATAGTTGGCTGGAGCGTGCTGCAAAAGCTGTGCACCTTGGTGTGATGGTAGGCTTGGCTATCGTTGGCCCGTCTTATGACACGGAAGGGGAGAATTCGAAACCAGGCAAAGATAGCACAAATTCTCTTCGAACTATGGGTGATTATTCTTTCCGGAAAATATTGAGTCTTATTTACTAACGTTCGCAAGCTTTCATTTTGTGTGTTTCGAGATTCGTTCTTGGGCTCCAGTATTTACTTATCGGATGGCATGTCCGGAACTACAGGAAAACCAAACTTCCTCTTGGCTTGCTTTCAGGCACGATGATGCTAGCAGCACTTATATACCTCATAGTCAGCTTGTAAGTTGCACCTCAAATCATCTGATTCGAAGCGGATGCTGACTCCATTACTCTTAGCATTTTCTTACAGCATGAGCATGCATATCGCGCATTCTATGTAGTTGCAGGGTTTGAAATGCTTTTCAACATTGCTATATCTTCCAAATGGAAAGTAGTGAGCTTCAAAAAGACGCATCTTATCGAACGCATGAGTCTTCTTACACTCTATATCTGTAGGTCTTACGTCTGGCGATTAATAACCTCCTGCTAACATGGATTTTTAGTGGGCGAAGGAGTCATTGATGTTCTTAAGAGCCTTACCAAGGCATGTCTTCTTCTGTTGCTGCGTAGAATACTGTCAACTAATGGCTATGCAGATGGTTCAAATTCAAGCGGATACTTGGACATCAGCTGACATCGGAAGCGTGGTCGCTGCGATAACCGCTATTGTTAGTATCCTCATCGTGGCTTCATATTCTCTGGTACTAATTGCCGAACAGTACTTCTTGTACATGCTTTATTTCGACTGTCTTAACCACCGCCACTTTGGGTCAATTCGACAGCAATTCTGGGCGTTCGCTCACTTTCCCTTTCATGTTGCCCTAGTACTTTCTCTTACCGGTCTAGCTCAATTTGCAAAATGGTATAAAGTTGTTCAAGTGTTTGCGTGAGTCCCCTCTTCAAGTATCAGTGCCTCCCCTAACAAACATTTAGGGAATTCCTCAACCTTCAGGACGAAGCGTTTTTTTCGGTACTGATCAGCAATAACGGGACTTATGATACCCCATCCGGCTTCGATTATAGCAGTTTCGCGGATACTGTAAATGAAACGATCACCGAGTTCTTCGATAAGTATACGCCAGTATATGCAACAACGTTTGATAATTTCGGCATGGCTGTCCAAGAGATTCGAGGCGGTGTTGAGGCACTGAATGGATCAGTCTACCCAGTTCTACTTGGTCTACAAAACACGGTGATTCACTCCATCTATACAACATATGGTTTCGAAGCAGAGGAAGCCCAGTCAAATTCCAATGATAGCACCAATGCGACCGCTCTAGCCGCCCAGGAACTGAAGGAGACTGGAGACAATGTTCTATCCGACCTCAATGCCATCAGTATAGTCGTAAGTAGTATTTTCCTGTCTCCCCAAACAGAGCCATTAATCACAATTATGTCTTAGTTCACCTACTTCCTCATATCAGCAGGGATGACACTCGTCATAATGGGCATCATGTCTCTCATTATGGACACCCACAAGAGACGCTGGTCCTTAGGCACCGTAATCCGCTTCGTCTCGCATATCGTCATCGGCCTCACAGTTAGTCTACTGGCCCTCATGGGCCCTCATGATTCGGGGCAGAATCTTATGTTCAGTGCGGGGATGCTGCCCATTTATACGGTGGCTATTGCTATTGGTGAGTTTCCACCTCTTTTCTCTTAACCTCGCTCCTCTCTTTCCCCCCTCTGTTCTCCTGCTTTTATTCCTCCATCCCTCCCCCGCCCTCTCTCTGTCTGCTTTTTCTCGACCCAAACTAACACATAAACAGTACTGCTAGTCCACCACATCAAATGGGGCAAAAGCGATACCGACGTCGACGAAATCGACTACACCAGGGAAGCAACAGAGTAAGAGAAAACCTGATATTGTCACCGCAACTGGGAAGAGAAAAGTATTTTGGGTTTATCGCAGGCGAATGGATAGAATAGGGTCGGATGGTACTTGGTTTTCCCCCCCTTAGGTTGAAGGCTATGCTTGTTTCAATGAGTGTCGGGCGTTTCTTTAAAAAAGATACCAGGGATCTATCGGGATTATGAATTATGAGCGGTTCATTATATAGGAGAAAATTGGGAAAAGGAGTTGGGGCGGGGATTGAAATAATAGATCATATATCCAGATAAGGGGCCAATTGGCGAATTCACAAATTACTCAGTCCCTTACTCATAGATCCCCTGGATAGTAGGATGTAAGATTGTTAGGTGATGAAGTTCAATACAAACTGCCTAGAGTCGATACATCGAAATCCAAGAAAGACCTCGGTGAAAGATACGCAAATACGCCAAATGCATTGCTAACAATAATTGTGCTGACCTCAAGCACTAACCAGTAATTATGACACAGCAGGCATTGAGTCTTGAATGTTCTTGCGCAGGCGGACCTCAGTCTCATCGACGTCAATCTTAATTGACCCATTCGCGCCCGAACTCTTCGTCACCCACGCTTTGTCCTTTCTCCTCTCCTCCTTTGGGGGTTGAAACCTCTTCCTGACAGTCTCAATCATTTTCCCGAACCAGAAGAAGTTCAAAGTGTTCAGAACGACATTGCTGCCCAGGTATGTGAATGCAAGCCATAATGGAACGAACTCTTCGCCTGCGAATTGCATTATGTCACCACCGTGAATCGGAGCTGCGCTCAAACCAGTTGCTGCTTCAGCCGCTGCCGCCGTACCGTTATTCAAAACATCGAGGTGGATAGACGCTCCAAGTGGTTTGTGGTGGAGCGCCTTCCAGACATCTTGATACACGCGAACTGATTGGTAGGTTCCCCAAACGAGGCGGCAGGAGAAGAAGGTTGCCAGAAGTAGAATCCCATTATATAGTTGGGCTCGCGAGCCAGTCATATCCAATTTGTCGAAGAACCAGTGGAAGTTCAGGAATGGGGATGAAAGTTCGTAGAGGATGAATGTACAGCCGTAGTAGTTAACGAATGGTCTCTGCGAAGCGTAATTAGCAAGTGCGTCTGCCGGAATTTGGATAACTTACGAAGCCAAATGAGAATACAATCAGCGCACTCAGTGCATGGGCCAGCATGCCATAACCAAAGAGCCTGACATTCTGCAGGGTGATCACTAAGTCCCAGAGGAAGTATCCCGCAGCAAGACCTTGAATCATTCCAGCCGCCCCTGTATATCCCCAGACACGCTGAACCCAGTCCATTTTCTTGCGCTCCTCATCATTCCACATGACCCAGAGAGCAAGAACATTGATCATGGTGCTCTGGCATAGCGATACCACATGAACGTCCCAGTTTATCTTCTTCTCCCTGGACAATTTTGTGTAACTTATCGGGAAGAGTTTCTTAGAAATCCATGGCGCCAACACTACATTGATGAAAGTATACCCTATGAAAGAACCGAGAACCTCATGGATGTGGAGAGGAAGGGTTGTGAGAGAGAAGTAGTCAGCGAAAGGCTGGATAGCCTGGCTGAGCCATGGTATAGGTGGGATAATGAACGGGTCGTGCATCGCAGCGAAAGAGGGGCCTTTAGGAGAAGGGAGAAGGATAAAGGGGCAATGTAGGTCGGGCTACACACTCCAAAGAGGGAGTGCGACTCGCGATGTGTAGTCGATATTGAGGTCCTTACTTTCAGGCTTCGGAGGCAGGAATGCAAAGATTCCCAACAATTCGGGCAAGCGCTAAATGACGGGTAGACTAACCCTGCACGTATCAATCTAGGCCAGATCAGGGGTCAAATTCCAGGGTCCTTTTCGTGATGTTTTCGTGTTTCTTGTATTGTTTGTTTCTTTATATCTACATTCGAAGAGATCTCGAGATATTATATCTATTTCTTCGT
>Ga0182030_10002394_pt1 | contig 39768 bp, 35 predicted proteins | sample 812S3MmetaG_FD_121299 | JGI IMG/M metagenome (GOLD analysis project Ga0182030, IMG submission 121299) | Permafrost microbial communities from Stordalen Mire, Sweden - 812S3M metaG (Illumina Assembly) | ecosystem: Environmental > Terrestrial > Soil > Wetlands > Permafrost | place: Sweden...
CATGTGGTTCTTGGCGCCCCCCAACGCCTGCACCCGCTTGCCGTTCCTCGTGCCGGTCTCGTAGACGTGACGGGCGACCGGCGTGCTCCCCACGAACGACACGGCGTCGACACCGGGGTGGGCCAGGAGCGCATCGACCGCTTCCACGTCGCCCTGCAGCACGTTGAAGACCCCGTCGGGGAAGCCGGCCGCCTGCACCAGCTCGGCCAGGAACAGCGATGCCGAAGGGTCCTTCTCGGAGGGCTTCAGAATGAACGCGTTGCCACAGGCAACAGCGTTGGCGGCCATCCACAGCGGCACCATGACGGGGAAGTTGAAGGGCGTGATGCCGGCGACCACCCCCACCGGATGGAGGACGGTGTGGACGTCGACCCCGCCCGACACCTCGGAGCTGTGGGAGCCCTTGAGCATCTGGGGCACGCCACACGCGAACTCGACGCATTCGAGACCACGCGCCACTTCTCCGGCGGCATCGGAGAGGACCTTTCCGTGCTCCAGGCTGACGAGTGCCGCCAACTCGTCGCGGTGGACCGCCACCAGCTCCCTCAAGTGGAACAGCCGGTCGGTGCGCTGCCCCAGGGGTGACCGCTGCCACTGCGCGGCCGCGTCCACCGCGCACCGCACGACGGCATCCGTCTCGGCGGCCGAGGCCAGGCCCACCGTCTTGGTCTGCACGCCCAGAGCCGGGTCGAAGACGGGGGCGACACGCCCCGACGTCCCCGGGGTTCGCCGACCCCCGACCCAGTGCCCTACCGAATCCACTTCGGTCCCGTCGCCATCGTTCCTCCCGTGCCGCGGCGCACGCTCGAGTCGGCTCCAGCATGCTCACATGCGGCGGCACCCGAGGCCAGAGGCGCTCGCGGGGCCGCATCGACATGCCATCCGCCGGCAGGGGGGTCGACGTAAGCGAACACTTGCTTATCCTAGGCAGCAGGCCGCTATTGTGACGCCGTGCTCCCGCCTGCCGTCGCCGGTCGACGTGGCCCACGGGGAACCGATGCCTAGGGACGCTACTCGGCGGGGCTCGAGCGGCACGAAGCCACAGCGTCGCCTCAAGGCGGACGCCCGCAGGAGCTCCATCCTCGAAGCCGCCAGGATCGCCTTCAGCAAGACCGGTGACGTGAACGGGACGACCGTGAAGGTCATTGCCGAACACGGCGGGATCAGTGAAGGCGTGATCTACCGGCATTTCGAGAGCAAGGACCAACTGTTCTACGAAGCCGTGGTGGATCCGCTCCGCACGGCCGTGGACAACATCGTGGCGGCCAGTGATCTGGTCGACGGGAACATTCCCTTCACTCCAGAGCAGCAGTTGGAGGAGCTCGAGGGACTCTATGGTCAGCTCATCGCCACCCTGGAGGAGACCCTCCCACTGCTGGGCCTCGTGCTGTTCGGCGATCCGAAGATGGCCAAGCGCTTCTTCGACGAGCACTTCGTGGTGGCCATGGACCGGCTGGCGGACGCCTGGCGTCAGCTCGTGGACCGCTACGGATTTCAGTTCGAATCACCCGACATCTCGGCCCGCGCGGTCATGGGGATCGCTCTGATGCTCGCCATCGAAGGCCACCACGACAAGGGGTTCGACGGCGAACGCGCGATCGCGCTGGTAAGCAAGGGATCGATGAACGGGTTCTTCCCCTTGTCCGTTGCGAACCGCCAACGCCACTAACGGACGCTCCAGCCATGGCAACCGCAACGCTCAACGGGCTCTGAGGGGCGGAGAGGCCGACGTGTCAACCAGGCGATCCCAAGGAGACAGTGCAATGGTGCGCCTCGTCTGCCCGTTCACCGCGCGGGCCACCTGGGCCGGCGAGGTGGTCGCCGAGTCGAGCTCGGCGGTCTGCGTCGAGCGGGCCGACCAGCCCCCTCTCCTGTTCTTCCCCCTGGAAGACGTGCGGCTGGGCGCGTTCCATCGCGATGAGGGCGCCGGGGGCCTCTTCCCCGTCGAGGGGGGCGAGGTATGGAGCACGGAGACTCCTGACGGTTCTCCCCTGGACGCGTCCACGGACTGGCGGAGCGCCGGAGTCGGCGCCCTCGACGGTGTCGGTCTGCTCCAGACCTTCAGCGAGGCCCCGGCGGCCTATGAATGGTTGGCGGGCCTCGCCACCTTCGATCACCGAAGGGTGGTCGTCCAGCTCGTCGACCCCATGGGTGGGATCGACCCGCGTGACGTCACCGTCAAGCGGTTCCCCACGTGGGGAGACGCCTCGCAACTCATCGACATCCTCAATGTCACGCCGAGTGGCGCGGGCCAGTACAGCAGCCTGGCGCGCACGACTCACCACCGACCTGTCGTCGAGGGGAGCCAGATGCTCGGGCAAGCCATCGTGGCCGCCGGTCGCCACGCTCCAGATCGCCGTGCCGTCTCGGCCCACATGGTCTTCACCCGTGCGGCCGATGCCGGACAACCGCTGCACTTCGAGCTGGAGGAGGTCAGCGCCGGGAGGACGTTCACCACTCTCGGGGTCGACGTCCGGCAAGCGGACCGGCGCTGTGCCGTCGGGACGCTGCTGCTGGACGTCACTGCGCCCGACCTCATTCGCCACTCCGTGCCTGCCCCCGATGTGCCCGGGCCCTACGCGTGCGAGCCCTACGACATGTCGGTCACCGGCCGGGACATCCGGGTGTTCGAGGCGGCCTACACGGACGACCCCGAGGCCCCCGCCGGACCCCCGGTCATTGATGCCTGGGTCCGCTTCCGTGACGTCCCGGACGATCCGCCACTCCATGCGGGGCTGCTGGCCCAATTCACCGGGCACATGTCCATTGCCGCGGCTCTGCGCCCACATGAAGGGATAGGGCAAAGAGAGGCCCACCGCTCCCTGTCGACTGCGATCAACGCCATCAGCCTGTCCTTTCATGCAGAAGTCCACGCCGACCGGTGGATGCTGTACCACCACGTATCGACGTTCGCCGGTGATGGCATGACTCGTTCGGAGTGTCATGTGCACGACGAGGAGGGCCGACTCCTGGCCTCCTACTCCGTCGACGCCATGGTCAGGGCCTTCGAACACAACGCGGCGCCACCCGACGATCGGAGGACATTGTGAGCCTGACCACCGGACGAGGACCCTTGAGTGCCACCCCAGCCGGGCGCTTCAACAAGGACGTGCCTCCTGGACTGGTCTACGTGGAGCCCTTTCCACGGCGCGTCCGCGGCATCAGCGCGGGGAAGACCGTGCTGGACAGTGAGCGGGTCCTCCTGGTGCACCGTCCGGCCCAGCCCCCCACCTACGCCTTTCCGCCGGACGATGTGACCGGGGTCCGATCTGACGTCGAACCCGAGGCCGATGGCTACGTCCGGGTGGAGTGGGGCGCGGTGGGCTCCTGGTTCGAGGAGGAGGAGCAGGTGTTCGCGCACCCCCGGAACCCCTACCATCGGGTCGACTGCTTTGCGACCACCCGCCGACTGCGCGTCGGGCTGGGTGAGGTCGTGGTCGTGGACACCACCGAGACCATCGGGGTGTACGAGACCGGCCTTGCGCCTCGTCTCTATGTCGACCGCCGGCAGCTCCTCGCGGACGTCCTGAGGCCCAGCGCCACCACCAGCTACTGCCCCTACAAGGGCGCGGCCTCGTACTGGTCCGCCGTCGTCGGCGATGACGTCGTGGCGGATGTCGCGTGGTCCTACGAGACGCCGTACGCGGAATGCCAGGCCATCGCTGGTCACGTGAGCTTCGACGAGACGAAGATCGGTGTGGAGGCCGCGCTGCCCCAATGGCCCGACCGGAGCCGGACCGGCGCCGGGTGAGATGACACGAGAGGGACGAAGGACGAGCGTGGCGACGTACGTACTGGTGCACGGCGGCGGGCACGGCGGGTGGTGCTACCAACGCGTGGCGCGACTCCTGCGCTCCGCGGGACACGAGGTCTACACCCCGACCCTCACCGGGCTCGGCGAGCGATCACACCTCCTCAGCGCCGACGTCGACCTGGACATGCACGTCACCGACGTCACCGCCGTCCTGCACTACGAAGATCTCCACGACGTCATCCTCGTCGGCCACAGCTACGGCGGAATGGTGATCACCGGCGTCGCCGACCGGGCGTCGGACAGAGTCGGGCGCCTCGTGTATCTCGACGCGGCCAACCCGGTGAACGGCCAGTCCCTGAGGGACGTGGCGGGGCCGGTCATTGAGGCCGCCCGGCCGGCCGGCGCGATCATCGACGGGATGGAGCTGGTGCTCCTTCCCGCTCCCGAGGCCGGGCTGTTCTTCGGGGTCACCGATCCGGACGACGTGGCGTGGATGGCCGATCGGCTGACCGGGCATCCCTGGAAGTGCTTCGAACAGCCGCTCGACCTGACCAACGAGGAAGCCCTCTGGGCGATCCCGCAGTACCACATCGTCTGCACCGCGACGTTGGCGACGCGGGACGCCGCCCTCATGGAGAGGGCCCGCGCCGAGCATCGCCTGTGGGACATCGATACGGCTCACGATCTGATGATCACCGAGCCCGATGCAGTGGCGGGTGCTCTCCTTCAGGTCGCGACGGAATGAGTCCCGGACGCCCCGTGCAGCACATGCTCAGCGAGCTCGGCTTCGCGGTGACACGGGCGGGCGAGAACTTCGAGGGCACAGCCTCGATCGTGCCCGACATGTGCGTGCCGGGCACCGAGCACCTCCGGACGTCTCTCCTCGCCACGTGGGCCGATCACCTCTCCGGCCTCCTCGCCGTGACGGTGGTCGCCCCCCAGGTTCCCGTCACCCTCGGGCTCGAGGTGCACCTCTTCTCACCCGCACCGGGCGCAGGGAGGGTGCGGTGCCTCGGCAGCACGCTCAAGACCGGGCGGTCGATCTTCATGGCGAGCGTGGAATTCAGCACCGAGGAGGGCGACCCGATCGCCGTCAGCACGGGCTCGTTCATGACGGCACCCGATCCGAGCCTCCGCCTGCCGACCACGCTGAGCTTCGACGGCCCGCCGCCCGAGCTGCGCCTGCAGGTCCCCTGGGCGGAGCGGGCGGGTTGCCAGCGCCCTGAGCCGGGAGTGGCCGTTCTGCCCCGCTCGGACGACGGGCTCAATTCGTCCAACACGGTCAACGGAGGACTGATCGCCCTGGTGGCCGAGGAGGCGGCGCTGTCGTTGTCACCCGGAGCCACGTTGTCATCGCTGAGCCTGCGCTACCTGCGACCGGTACGAATCGGTCCAGCCGTTGCGACCGCGCATGCCCGGTCCGGACTCGGTCAGGTAGAAGTCCGCGACGCCGGGAGTGACGACCGCCTCTCCGTGCTCGCCACCGTGCGGTACTTCGATCAATGAATATCCTCTGCTGATGTTCTTCGGCCTCCGATTCGACTTCCGCAACCCGGCCTTCGCCGGCAGCGCCATGGCCGACCGCTATCAGGCGGCCATCGAGATGGCGGCGTGGAGCGACCGCCTGGGCTGTATGAGCATCGCCATCTCCGAGCACCACGGCTCGCCGGACGGGTACCTCCCGAGCCCCATCCCCATGATTGCGGCCATGGCGGCCCGGACCGAGGCCGTCCACTTCATGATCGCCGCGCTCGTCGTCCCCTTCCACGATCCGCTCCGGTTGGCCGAGGACCTGATCGTGCTCGACAACATCAGTCGAGGGCGGGTCGACGTGATCGTCGGCGCGGGCTACGTGCACGAAGAGTTCGCCATGTTCGACGTGCCCATGAGCGAACGGGCCGCGCGCGTCACCGAGGCGGTCGTGACGCTCAAGTCAGCGTTTTCGGGCGAGCCGTTCGAGTACAGGGGACGGACGGTGCAGATCACGCCGGCGCCGTTTCGTCCCGGTGGCCCCAGCGTCTCGCTCGGTGGCAGCAGCGCGGCGGCCGCCCGGCGGGCCGCTCGCATTGCCGACGGCTTCATGCCCTCCGACCCCGACGTCTGGGCCCCCTACCGGGATGAGGTGCTGAAGCTGGGACGGCCCGATCCCGGACCGTGTCCGACCGGTCCGACCACCGTGGTCGCACTCGCCGAGGATGCCGAGGAGGGATGGGAGCGCATGGCGCCGTTCTTCCTCCACGAGATGAACGCCTACGGACTCTGGCAGGCCCAGGACGACCTGGCCAACCCGTACCGGACAGTGGCCGACGCCGACGAGCTCCGCGCCACCGGAAGGTACCGGGTGCTCACCCCGGCCCAATTCGTCACCGAGGAACAGGCGACCCCGCAGGGCTTCGTCATGCTCCACCCGCTCTGCGGAGGCATGCCGGTGGACGTGGCATGGTCGAGCCTGCACCTCTTCGAGCGCGAGGTGCTCCCGGCGCTGGGCTGACCGGGTTCGGCCTTCCTCACCGTGGCCCAGCCCTTCACGGCGGCGGGAGAAGGACGTTGGGGTTCATGATGCCGGCAGGATCGAGTGCGCCCTTGAGCTGCCGGAAGGCGTGCAGCTCGGCTTCACTGCGGTTGAGGTGGAGCCAGGCCCGCTTGGCCGTCCCGATGCCGTGTTCGGAGCTGATACTGCCGCCGAGCGCCGCGACATGACGTAGGACGCGGTCGTCCACCGTCAGATCGTCCGGGGCGATACCGGTCACATTGACGTGCACGTTGCCATCTCCGGCATGGCCGAACAACCACGTGTCCGCCAGGGGGTCGGCGCCCTTCACGATGTCGGGCACCTCATCGATGAAGGCTGCCAGCAGCGATGCCGGAAGCGTCACGTCGAGCTTGTGGGGCGCACCGAGAGTGTTGATCGCCTCGGTGTGACCCTCGCGGTAGCGCCAGAGTTGCGCCCTCCGGGGAGCATCGGTGGCCACCGCGACATCCTCAATGGCGGCGATGGACCCGATGACGTCCGCCATGGCGGGCATGGGGTCATGCTGCGCCGCGGCTTCGGCCAACAGGTAGGCCGCGTGCTCTCCGGTGAACGGTCCAGCGGCCCCGGTCACCCGGCACACGAGGTCCAGGCCCTGCTGGAGGAACAACTCGAGCGACTGCAGTTCGGGCAGGGACCGGCGCAGGAGGGAGGCCGCGTCGACGGCGGCCGCCGTGGAGCCGAACGCGAGGACCGCGGTCACGTGCTCCGGGGCGGGCGGCACCAGGCGCACCCGCGCCGCCGTCACCACTCCGAGCGTTCCCTCGCTGCCGCAGAGCAGTCCCCCGAGGTCGTATCCGGTGTTGTCCTTCATCAGGCCCCCCAGGTGCGAGATGGTGTCACCGGTCCCCAGCACGGCCTCACAACCCACCAGCTGCGCCCGCGTGGCGCCGTGGCGCAGCACCTGCAGCCCGCCGGCGTTGGTGGCGACGGTGCCCCCGATCGTCGCACTGTCACGGCTGCCGAGGTCGACGCCGTACGCCCACCCGGCCGCGGCCGCGGCCGCCTGCACGTCGGCCACGGTCGTCCCGGCGCCGGCGGAGAGCTGGCCACCCAGCGGGTCCACATCCGCGACACCGGCCAGCCGCCGCAGGCTGAGCACGATCTCCCCCTCGAGGGGAACGCTCCCACCGACCAGACCGGTGTTGCCCCCCTGAGGGACGCATGCCATACCGGCGTGTCTGCAGACGTCCACCACCGCCGCCACCTCAAGGCTGTCCCCGGGCCGGACGACAGCCGCCGGCCGGCCGATGAAACGACCGGTCCAGTCGATGGCGTACGGCGCCATCACGTCCGGCTCGACGATCAGGTGCCCCGGCCCCACGATGGCGCGGAGCTGCTGCACCACGCGCGTCGACACATCTCCATCCTCGCGCGAGGCGCTCCTACGTCCACGACCGGACGCTCAGGCTCGAGCCGCGAGGACGGGCTTGCCCTCCCCGTCGAGGTCGCCCAGGGCCTCACTCCGGCCGGCCATGGCCAGGATCAGCGAGATGAGAGGTCCGGAGATCTGGGGACCGTCGCCCGACGTCCAGTCACAATCGGTGGCCCGCAGACGGAGGCCGGAGATCCGACGCTTCGACCCGATCAGGATGTTCGTCTTCTTGTAGTTGTCCGCCACTGCGACCAGGGCTGCTGCGGGGCACTGGTGGTCGAGACCCAGTGGTCGGCGGATGTCCTCGCCGTGGACGATGATCTCGCCGAGCATGGCGATCACGGGTGCAGGCGGGTGATTCGTCGTCGTCGACCTGGCGCGCAGACGCTGCACGAGCTCGTCCGGGCTGAGCACGGCGAGGCGCTTCGCGCCTCGGTCCGTGAAGACGTTGAACCGAAAGCCGGCTGCTGCGAGCTCCTGGTAGAAGTGCAAGGGTGTCTGCTCGGCGGCGGCCAGGATGTGCCCTGCGGTGTCCTGCACCGACCACCCGTGACACCACGAGGGGGCGGCCCACTGCTCGGTGCTGAGGCCGCCCCACGTGTCCGCCATGTCCGCCCGCTCGGCATGGATGTGCGTCCATATCTCCTTGGTCTTCATGGAGTCCGCTCAGCCTCCGGGCACCGAGTCGGGGCCGACCGCGCCACCGGCGGAGACGACGGCAAGGCGCCCCAGGTAGTGGTCCCACCCGCCCGTGTGGTCGGAGACGGCGTCGGCGGGAAGGCCGCTGTGCACGAGGCGGACCCGCGTCTTGTCCCCCTCGGGGATGAGCCGGATCTCGACCTGCGTCGACCCGGGTGGGATCGGATGGTCGGGTTGGTCCCAGCCGAAGGTGAAGACCACCTTCTCGTTCGGCACGACTTCGACGTACTCGCCGGCGGCCTGGTGCACCCCGCCGGCCAGCACCCGGTAGACGCCGCCGGGTCGCGGGTCGAGCTCGGCTCTCGTGCCGTTCCACTCGACATGCTTTTCCGGAATGGTCAGGAATTCGTAGATCGTCGCCGGGCTGGCGTCGATCACGATCTCACGTATCAGTTCGGCCATCTCTGCTCTCCCTCTGGGCCTCCGCTGCTTCCGCGACATCGCGCAAACGCTCGAGACCCGTTGTCCAGTAATCGTCGAGATAGGCCCGGAGCCTCGCCATCTCGTGATGGTTCGATCGGTAGAGGCGCCGAGTGCCTTCCTTGCGTTCGTGCACGAGTCCGGCCTCTCGCAGGATGCCGAGGTGCTGCGAGATCGCCGATCGGGTGACCTCGCTGAACCGAGCCGCGATCGCGGTGGCCGGCAGCTCCTCCGACCACACGAGCCGCACGATCTCCCGCCTCCGGGGCTCGGCCAATGCCTTCAGGGCGGCATCCATGACTTAGAGCGTAAGCCATTACTAACGTAAGTGTCAACTGACAGAGAGGCAACGACCTCGGGCGCCAAGGAGGTCCGGCCCCGCCCGCGACGGCCCCATTAGCTTTTCGTGCGTGCCACACCCCTTCCGCGACGTGGCCATCGCCGGCGTCCACAACACGGTGCAGGCTCGCAGCCTGCCGGATCACGACTCGACCTCCATCGCGCTGGTCGGGGCACTGGGTGCACTGGCCGACGCCGGCGTCTCCCCACAGGAGGTCGACGGCGTGGTCGGCACGGACTGCGCTCAGATCGTCCTCGAACTGGGCCTCGGCCCCTGTGCCCGACGCCCGACCTCGCTCGGCATCCCTGCCCTCCTCGATGCCGCCGCCCTCATCATCACCGGGCAGTGCCGCGTCGTCCTGGTGGCAGCGGGCGGCGCCGGAGTCCACCTGGACCGGGCCTCCACCGCACCCTGGACACGACCGGCGAACGAGCTCGTCGTCGGGTACGGACTGTTCACCGCGGCCGAGTTCGCCCTGATGGCGCGGCGCCACATGCTGACCTACGGCACCACGCCGGAACAGTTGGCCACCGTGGCGGCCACGATCCGCACCAACGGGCACCTGAACCCCGATGCCGTCTACTTCGGACGGGGGCCGTTCTCCCCCGGGGACATCCTCGAGTCCCGCATGATCGCCGACCCCTTTCACCTCCTCGACTGCGCCACCACGTCGGAGGGTGGCTGTGCCATTGTGCTCGTGGGGTCGGAACGGGCGAACGAATGCCGGGCGCCGGTGTGGATCCTCGGCGGAGCCAGCGACTCGTTCGGGCCGGCGTACTCGGTGGCCCCGGTCTGGGACTTCCAGCCCCGGGTCGACGGCCCTCCCGTCGGGCTCGTCGGGGCCCGGGCGGCCCGCATGGCCTTCGCAATGGCCGGTCTGACCCCCGCCGACGTCGACGTCGCCGAGCTCTACGATCCCTTCTCCTTCGAGATCATCAGGCAGCTCGAGGCATTCGGCTTCTGCCGGCCTGGCGAGGGTGGCCCGTTCGTCGAGGACGGGAACATCGGAACCGGCGCCCTCCTCCCCGTCACGACCGACGGCGGGACCATGTCGTACAGCCATCCGGGGATCAACGCCCAGCAGTTGCAACGGGTCATCAGGGCGAGCGAACAGCTTCGCGGCTCGTGCCGCACGAACCAGGTCGACCGGGCCGAAGTGGCGCTGTGCTCGAACGGTGGTGCCGGCGCCCTGTTCTGTGACGTGCTGCTCCTGGGTCGAACGCGCCCATGAGCCTGCTGCTGCCCCAGCCTGTGGGGATCCCCGCTCCCCTCCCGAGCCTCCACAGCGAGGCCTACTGGAGCGGGTGCCGCCGGCACCAGTTGCTCTACCAGCAGTGCGGCCAGTGCGGGTACCGCGGCCTCGGTGCCTTCACCGTGTGCGCGCAGTGCCATGCGGCGTCCCCCGTGTGGGAGGCGAGCGCGGGAACCGGCTCCCTCTACAGCTGGACGGTGGTCTGGCGACCGCCCTCCCCGTCGTTCCGGGTGCCCTATGCGCCCGCCGTCGTGCGCCTGGACGAGGGGGTCTGGATGATGAGCGCCGTCATCGGCTGCGAGCCCGAGGAGCTGCACGATGGCCTGCGGTTGGCCGTCGAATTCCACCCCGCCAGCGATGAGATCACCCTGCCGTACTTCGCCCCGGCCCGTGGCGGTGCGGCGCACTAGCCGGAGGGGCATCCGTCCCGCCCAGGCTCAGGGCCGCGGCCCCTCGCTCCCATCCTGGAACTGCCGTCTCTCACGCTCTTCGGTCAGGGCAGCACGGTTGAACTTCATGACCTCGTTCCTCGGGATGGCCTCCACCAGCTCCACCGTCTTCGGAACCTTGTAGGCAGCGAGTCTCGCCTTGGCGAAGTCGATGATGTCGGAGGGGCGTGGCGCATCGGCGGGGTCGACCGGCTGGACGATGGCATGCACCCGGCGCCCCCATTCGGGATCCTTCAGCCCGACGACGACGACGTCGGCGATCGCCGGGTGCTCGCTCAGCGCGGCCTCGACCTCTGCCGGGAAGACGTTGACTCCTCCGGTCACGATCATGTCCACGCGCCGGTCGGCGACATGGAGGTACCCGTCCTCGTCCAGCCACCCCATGTCGCCGACCGTCACGAACCCGTCGTCCGTCGACCGCATCGGCTCCACGTTCCCACCCATGTACGTGGCCTCCGGGCCGGCCGGCCGACGCATGTAGATCCCACCGACCTCTCCCGCGGGGAGCACCGAGCCCGCATCGTCGATGATCCGGATGTCGGTTCCCATGTAGCCACGACCGACGGTCCCCGGGTGCTCCAGCCACTCGTCGCCCCGGCAGCAGACGTAGCCGTGGCGCTCCGAGGCGCCATAGGTCACGAAGAAGTGCTCGGGCCCGACCAGCTCGCACCACCGCCTCCCGAGCCAGACCGGCAGCAGGGCTGCGCCCTGCTGCACCCAGTCGAGCGACGACAGGTCCCGCCGGTCGATGTCGGGCACCTGGGCCAGACGCTGCAGCATCGGGGTCGCCCCGACGAACCCGGTCACGCGGTGCCGTTCGATCAGGCTCAGCACCCGTTGCGCATCGAAGCGCTCGAGCAGGACGACCTCGACTCCCGACATCAGGTTCCTGGTCGCCGTGAAGCCGTTCGAGTGGTAGAGCGGCGCCGGGACGAGCACCCGCTGCGGCTGAGGGAGTGGCCCGTACGACTCCACCGCGGCCGCGGTCGACGCCCCCTCGACATACCGGCCCGGATTCTTCATCACGATGACCTTGGGTGTGCCGGTCGACCCCGAGCTGCAGATCCCCCATCCGTGCGGGGGCGTCACCTCCGGAAGCGGATCGGTCGAAGCCGACACGGCCTGGTCGAAGAGGTCCGCGTGGTCGGCGTCCACGATCAGGCGGGGACCGATGACCCCCAACACCCGGTCCCGTTCCCACTCGGGAAGGTTCCACCGCATCGGGACCACCACGGCGCCGACCTTCCACCCCGCGAACGTCGCCACGAGGTGCTCCGGCGAGTTGGGCAGGCAGATCGCCACGTGATCGCCCATCCCGAGGCCCCGCGCCGCCAGCACCCGGGCCAACTGGGTCGACCGCGCGTCGAGCTCGCCGAACGTGACCGTCCGCTCGCTGCCGTCCTCGGCCGCGAACACGATGGCGGTCCGCTCCGGCGCCGCCAGGGCGACCCGGTGGATCTGGGTTCCGAACGGGACTCCCGCGGACGTCACCGTGTCCGGTTCCGCACTGCCGCGCACGCGGACGAGCTGTGCATCACGCTCGGGGCAGACCGAGGCCTCGCTGGGCGATGATGTTGCGCTGGATCTCGCTCGTCCCGCCGTAGGTCGTGGTTCCCAGCGCGAACCGGTACAGGTACTCGGCGATCCCGTGGGCGACGGCGGCGGGGTCCCCGTCAGCGCGTATGCCGTCCGGTCCGAGCATGTCCATGAAGTCAGCCGACTGCCTGGTGAGCGCCTCCGTGGCGAACAGCTTGGCCATCGATCCCTCGACGCCCGGGAGGGTCCCCGAGTTCTGCACCCAGGCACACCGGCGGGCGAGCAGGGTGCTCACTTCGATCTCGGCCGCCGCCCGGCCGAGGCGAGCCCGAACGTCGGCGTCCTCCGACTTCGGACGCCCCGCATCGTCCACGGAGGTCAGCGCCCACCGTTCCATCGCACGCAGTAGCCGACGTGAATCGCCCCCCTGGGGCAGGGATCGCTCGAAGGTGAGGCCGACCGTCATCACCTCCCAGCCTCCGTCGACCTCCCCGATCCTGAGCGAGTCGTCCACCCGGACGTCGGAGTAGAACGTCAGGTTGGTCCTCTCACCGGACACGGTGAACACGGGCTGAATCTCGACTCCCGGTTGACGCAACGGAACCAGGAACGTCGTGAGGCCCTTGTGCTTCGCCACCTCCGGGTTCGTCCGCGTCAGGAGGAACACGTAGTCGGCTTCCTGGGCATTGGTGGTGAACATCTTCTGCCCGTTGATCACCCACTCGTCACCGTCGCGCACGGCACGGGCCTGCGCCGCCGCAACATCGGACCCCGCTTCGGGCTCGGTGAAGCCGAGCACGATGATGATCTCTCCCGAGAGAGCCTGGGGCACGATCAGGCGCTTCTGCTCCTCGGTCCCCATGTGCCGAATGACGTTGGCCACCATCAGCGTCGTGCTGCCGCCATACGTGGGCGCTCCGGCGGTCTGGAACTCTTCCGCCATCGCCAACACCTCGAGGGCGTCGCGACCTTGTCCGCCGTACTCCACGGGCCAGCCGGGCGCCAGCATCCCACTCTCCACCCGGGCCTTGTGGAAGTCCCAATCGTGATGCACCCCGGTGCGGTGCATCTGCTCGCGAAGGTCGTCCGTGAGCTGCTCGTCCAAGAACCGCCGGGCCTCGTCACGCAGCGCGTCACTGCCTTCGCCCAATCGAAAATCCATCGTCATCCGTCCGTTCTGGCCGCGGACAGCCGCTCGGCCGCTCCCCGGGCGTACATGGACGACGGCTCCCCGAACACCGCAGGCCACGCCTTCGCCCGGCGGAAGTACAGCTGGATGTCGAACTCGAGCATGAAGCCGTAGCCGCCGTGGTAGTGAAGGCTGCGATAGCTCGCCTCGCGTGCGGCCTCCGCACTGAATCCGCACGAGAGGCACGCCAATTCCGTCGCCCGCGCCGCGTCCTCGGACGCAGACCATGCCGCTTCACGGGCCAGGAGCTTGCTCCCCTCGACGGCCGTCGCCGCGTCGGCCAACCCGTGGGCCACGGCCTGGAACGAACCGATCGGGACCCCGAAGGCCCGCCGCTCCTTCGCGTAGTCCACGCCCAGCTCGAGCGAACGGGCGCCCACCCCGACGAGCGCGTTGGCCATGAGCACCAGCCATTCGTCCCGCGCACTCTCGAACAGCCCTTCGGCCTCGGCACCGGACACCAACTCCACCGCAGCCGGGTCGACCGCGACGTCGGCCAATGGCATGGAGCCGGTGTTCGGCACCGGACGCCCGCGCTCCGCGACGACCATGCACTTCAGCCGCCCGTGGTCGAAGAAGACGACCTCGTCCGCCACCGAACCACCCGGAACCAGCGAGAGCACACCGCCCTGCGGCGGGTGCAGGGCGATGGTGACCAGATGATCGTCGCCCAAGGCCCGCCCGAGAGTCTCGGCCGCGGCGTCACCCCCGGTCCGGGCCAGCACCTTCGCTGCGACTTGTCCCTCTATCAGTGGAGCGGGCCCGAGGTGCCTACCGTGCTGCTCGGCCACGAGAGCCATGTCGAGCAGGGAGGCGCCCCAGCCGCCGGACTCCTCGTCGACCGCCATCTCCAGGGCGCCCATGGCCCGCAACGATGCCCACAGCTCGGCGTCGTGGCCTGACGGCTCGGCCGCCCGTACGCGCTCTACCGGGCACTCCTTGGCATAGAACGCCGCGAAGGCGTCGATCAGCTGCTGCTGCTCTTCCGAGGGATTCAGATCCATGGCAGGTGTTCCGGCCGCCGGTCAGCGGTAGTCGGCGGGCGGGCCCTCGAGGATCACGGTCTTGGTCTCGAGGAAGGGGAGGAGACCCTCCGTGCCGCCCTCTCGGCCGATGCCGGACTGCTTGAAGCCGCCGAAGGCGATGCCGAAGTCGGTGCGGAACGCATTGTGGCCAACCGTACCGGAACGGAGACGGCGGGCGACATCCCGCGCCCTGTCCACGTCGTGGGTGAAGACCGATGCGTTGAGCCCGTAGATGGTGTCGTTGGCGGTGGCGACGATCTGCTCCTCGTCGTCGACGGGTATGACGCTCAGCACGGGACCGAAGATCTCCTCCTGCGCGATGGTCGAGGAGTTGTCCACGCCGGCGAAGACGGTCGGCTCGATGTAGTAGCCGCGCTCGAGACCCTTCGGACGACCGCCACCGGTGACCAGCGTGGCTCCCTGTTCGATCCCAATCGCGATGTAGTGCTCGACCCGGTCCCGCTGACGGCTCGAGACGAGCGGCCCCATCTGCGTCGCCGCGTCGAAGGGGTCACCGACCCGCACCTGCGAGAAGGCACCGGCCAAGGCATCGACCAGCTCGTCATGTCGGCGGCGGCTGACGACGATCCGGGTCAGCGACGAGCACACCTGCCCCGTCAGCATGCACTCCGCCCCGGCGAGGGTCGCCGCGGCCTGGTTCAGATCCATGTCGTCGAGGACGAGTGCAGCGGACTTCCCCCCCAGCTCCAAGGTGCAGCGGGCGATCCGCTCGCCGCAGATGGAGGCGATCCGGCGCCCCGCGGCGGTCGAACCCGTGAAGGTGATCTTGTCCACCCGGGCATCGCGGACGAGCAGCTCGGACACTTCCCGATCGGCGGTGACGACGTTCAACACGCCGGCCGGAAGGCCCAGGGACTCGGCGATCTCGGCCACCACGTAGGCATCGCCTGGTGCCTCCGGTGAGCACTTGAGCACCACGGTGCAGCCGGCCAGCAGGGCGGGACCGATCTTGTGCGTGATCAGCCCGATCGGGGCGTTCCACGGGATGATGGCACCGACGACGCCGACCGGCTCGCGCACCAGGAGGCCGAAGTCGCCGGGCGACGACGGCTGCGCCCGCTCCTCGAAGGGGAAGGTCGTGGCCAGGCTCGCGTAGTAGTCGAATGCGGCGGCGATCCCGGCCGCACCGTATTTCGCGATGACGTGCAGGGCGCCCGACTCCCGGGGCCAGATCTGGCCGATGTCCTCGGCCCTGTCCCGCAGGCCGGCCGCAAACCCCGTGAGGAACTCGGCCCGCTCGACGTGGGACAGCCGCGGCCAGGGTCCGTCGTCGAAGGCCGTGCGGGCCGCCGTGACCGCCCGGTCGATGTCCGCCGCCTGGGCTTCGGGGACGCGGAAGTAGATCTCCTCCGTGCTCGAGTCGATCACCTCGATGGTGGCTCCCGAGGAAGGAGCGACCCAATTGCCGCCGATGAAGAACTTGTCGGCGTGCCGCAGCGGCACCGCCGTCTCGTCGGTCACTGTCATTCGGAAACTCCCCCAATCACGTCGCTGGTCACCTGGCGGCGCCGCGTTCTTTCCGAGCCAGCGTAGCCACCCACCCCATGGGGCATCCGGGTCACGGCTTCGGCGGCAGGCGGTCGCGGTAGGACACCGGCAGCAGCTCGATCAATTGACCGTCGGGGTCCCGCACGAACAGGGCCACGCCGACGTCGCTGTCCTCGATGATCTCCCCGCCGCACTCGGCAGCCCGCTCGGCCGCGGCCCGGGCGTCGTCGACGGAGATGGAAAGGTGGGTCAGCCCCGGCTCGTTCATCGTGCGGGCCCGGTACGGCGCCGTCGCGCCGGGTGCGGAGTACTGCATCAGCTCGAGCACGAAACCGTCCAGTGTCAGATAGGAGGCCGTGACCCCGAGCGGCGGCGTGAGGCCGGTGAGCTTCGCGGTGGGCTGGTCGGGCGGGGAGATCTCGTACCAGAGCTTGAAGCCGAACACCTCCTGGTAGAAGCGCTTCGACCGCTCGAGGTCCGTGACGACCTGCCCGGTGTGGTTGTACGTGGCCATTGGCGTCCTCCGATTGGTGTGGTCGTCGCGTCGCTCAGACCGGGGTGAACTCGAGGTACAGCCGGTCCAGGCCACGGAGCATCCACGTGGGTGTGTAGTCCCAGTGGCGGTCGCCCGACGGACCGTGATGGGACTCCGAGATCCGGATGTCGTCCATCCGGTCCAGCAGGCGCTGGAGCGACACGTTCGCTTCGGCGCGGGCCAACGGCGCACCGGCACAGGTGTGAATGCCGTGCCCGAACGCAATGTGCTGGCGACCGTTCTCCCGGTCGAGCCGAAGCGTGCCGGGGTCCTCGAACTCCCGGGGATCGCGGTTGGCGGCGCTCGGCAGCACCATGACCGTGCTCCCCGCCGGGATCTTGGTGTCCTCGACCGTGGTCGGCACCCGGGAGAGCCGAAAGGTGCCCTTGATCGGGCTCTCGAGTCGCAACGCCTCCTCGAGGAACGGCGCGATCAGGCTGCGGTCGTCCCGAAGCTGCTGCTGCAGCTCGGGGCGGTCGCCGAGGATCTGCAGCGACGTGCTGAGCAGCCGTGCCGTCGTCTCCTGTCCGGCCGCGAACAGGTTGGAGGCGATGCGCATGACGTCGTCGACGGGAGGCAGTGTGCCGTCCGGAAAGGTGGCCGTGGCCAAGCCGGTCATGACGTCGTCGCGTGGCTCGCGCCGTCGGTCCTCGATGTAGGTCGTGAATTGGGCATAGAGGTACTCCAGCGGCTTGTGCGTCATCTCGAGTGAGTCGTGGTGCATGAGCTTGTCCAGGAACTCCTCGTGATCTTCCTCGGGCACCCCGAGGAGGTCGGCGATCACGAGCAGGGTATAGGGACCCGCGTACTCGCTGACGAACTCGCACTCGCCCCGGTCGTGGAACCGGTCGATCTGTGCATCGGCGAGCCGCCGGAGAGACTCCTCGTTCTCCTTCAGTCGCTTGGGGGTGATCAATCGCATGAGGAGACCCCGGTGCGCCGTGTGCTTCGGGGGATCGTAGGTCGGGAGCTGGTCGCCGAACGGGAGCGTGTCCCGGTAGGTCTCGATGATCTCGGTGACGTCGTCGCCTTCGAGGGGAACGGGGAACCTCGCGAATGGGCCGATCGCCGAGATGCAGTTCGAGAACGTCGCCTGGTCGTGATAGACGGCGATCGCCTCGTCGTAGCCGGTGACCATGTAGACGTCGCGGTACGGCTCCTTGGTGACCGGGCATCTCCCACGCAGGGAGTCGAAGTAGGGGTACGGATCCTCGTAGAGGTCCTTGGTGCGGAAGAAATCGATGGAATCGAACGGGTCGTCGCTCAACGGTGCTCCTCGGTCGTGAAGGGCGCGTGCGCCGCTCTGATAGGTGTGCAGACAACGTGGGCGCCGTGGGCGTGGCGTCGGAGGCATCCCGCGCGGGGTATGTTCCGGTGCCGCGCCGGGCTCCAAGGAGACGGTGCTACGAGAGGCACGGAGCTCGTTTCTCGGTGCCGGAGACGGGTCGAAAGGAGCCGCGGGAGATGGGGCAAGAGCTCGCCGGGAAGGTTGCGATCGTCACGGGTGGAGCCAGCGGCATCGGCCGTGCGACCGTGGAGCTGTTCGCCCGGGAAGGAGCGAGGGTCGTCGTCGCCGATGTCTCTGCGGATGAGGGCGAGGCACTCGCAGGCGGACTGGGCGACGCCGTGGCCTTCAAGCGAACCGACGTCTCGGACGCAGACGAGGTCCAGGCGCTGGTCGATTTCGCCGTACACAGATTCGGCGGTCTTCACGTCATGTGCAACAACGCCGGCATCTCCAGCTCCTTCCGCCGGTTCTTGCGCGACGACCTCCGCGACTACGACCGCGTGATGGCCGTCAACTTGTTCGGAGTGATCATCGGCACCCAACGCGCCGGTCGGCACATGGCGGAGCACGGAGGCGGCTCCATCATCAACACCTCCTCCATCGGGGGTCTCACCGGAGGCGGCCCCCCGATCTCCTATCGCACGTCCAAGGCGGCCATCGCCCAGTTCAGCCGGATGGTCGCCACGGATGTGGCCGAGTACGGCATCCGGGTGAATTGCATCGCCCCCGGGCACATCGCGACGGGGATCACCAACTATGACCTCGGCCCCACCATTGAGGTCGACCAGCCCCTGCAGCGCCGGGGGACGACGCAGGACGTCGCCGAGGCCGTGCTCTTCCTGGCGAGCGACCGATCGGCCCAGATCACGGGCATCACCGTGCCGGTGGACGGCGGGACCGTGGCGGGACGACCCGTCCGCCGGATGACCGCCGCACCGGCCGGCAGCGAGAACGCCGGCTCCGCCTGACAGGGCCTTCGGCGAGTTGGTCACGGCATCCATTCCGCGAGGCCAACTTTGCCGACCAACCTCCGGCGCCCGGAGCCACTGCGGCCGGTCATGAGGGCCCGCGTCCACTCCGGACTGCCTCTTCGACCAGCTCGATGACCCAGGTGATGCCGCGAATGGCGCGCTCGGAATCGATCCGCCAGTCGGCCACCAGGCGCTCGTACGACGCGACGCTCCAGAGCACGTCGAACATGGCAGCCACGACCTCACGGTCCTCTTCGGACCATCGCTCGGTTCGGGCGGCGATGGCACCGAGCAGCGCATCGCGCTGCCGCTGGTTCGCTTCGGCCAGCGTCGGGTCGAGGGGCGGCCGCGGCTCCAGGGGAAACGACGACACATGCTCGAAGATGCGCGCCGCGATGTCGGCGATGTCGTCGAGCTGCATCCCCGCCAGGTCGATCCCGGCCTCCTCCTCGTGGCGGTGGATCACCGCATCGCGCAGCCCGCGCTCGTTCCCGAAGTACCGGTAGACCGTCCGCTCGTTGACTCCCGCCCGCTCCGCGACGGCGCGGATCGTCAATGCCTGCCAATCACGGATGGACGACTCGTGCAGCAACTCGGCGCCGGCGGTGATGATCCGCTCCCGCGTTTCGGCGGCCCTCTCACGGCGGAGCGCCCCGTTGTAGGGCCGCCGTGGTTGGAGCGGTTCGGTCAGCTCCGGATCGGTGGAGGCGCTCACGGCGTCCATTCTGCTCCCCACCCTTCACAGCCCCGTGCCTGCTCCGGCGACGTGCGATCCCGCGGGCGGCAGCCGGGACGTCCGACGGGGCGCCGAGCGGGATTTGGTGTCATACTCTGACATTAAGGCTATATTCGGCAAAACGCCACAGAGAAGCGGCCGTGGTGAAATGTTCCGGGGGCGACCCGAGGGTCGCCGTCGACTGCGCAAGGGGTGTGGACGGATGAAGACGCATGCAGCCGTGCTCTGGGGTCGCGGGGAGGACTGGAGGATCGAGGAGATCGACCTCGATCCGCCCAAGAGCCACGAGGTCCTGGTCAAATGGGCCGCCGCCGGGCTGTGCCATTCCGACGAGCACCTAAGGGCCAGCGACATGGGCTCAGCGCCGCCCGCGGAGGACGCGCCGCCGAGGCCGGCGCTCTTCCCCATGGTGGGCGGTCACGAGGGTGGGGGTGTCGTCCTCGAGGTCGGTCCCGACGTCGACAGCGTCCAGCCCGGTGACCATGTCGCGGCGAGCTTCTTCCCGATCTGCGGCCGCTGCAAGATGTGCATCACCGGGCACTCGAACCTCTGTGACCTCGGCGCCGCGACCTTTGCACCGGGTCAGATCTCCGACGGTACGGCTCGCTACCACCTCGGCGGCCAGGATCTCAACGTGATGGCCAAGCTCGGGACCTTTGCGGAGCACAGCGTCGCCCACGAGGCATCACTGGTGCCGGTGGACCCCGACGTGCCGTTGGGTGTCGTTGCCCTGGTGTCGTGCGGGGTGACGACCGGCTGGGGTTCGGCGGTGTACCGGGCCGAGGTCAAGCCGGGCGACACCGTCGTCGTCGTCGGCGTCGGTGGTGTCGGCATCAACGCGGTGCAGGGCGCCAAAATGGTGGGGGCGAGGAACATCGTCGCCGTGGACCCCGTGGAGTTCAAGCAGAAGGCGGCCCTCGACTTCGGCGCCACCCACACGGCCGCATCGATGGAGGAGGCTCTGCCCATCGTGACGGAGCTGACGCGCGGACAGATGGCCGATGCCGTGATCCTCGTGCCCAGCGTCATGTACGGGCATCTCATGTCGGACGCCCTCACCCTGACGGGCAAGGGCGGGACGTGCGTGGTCACGGGTGTGGCACCGCAGCAACAGACCGAGAGCAGCGTCAACCTCTTCGAGCTGGCGATGTACCAGAAGGAGATCAAGGGCGTGGTCTTCGGCGACGCCAATCCGCGGTTCGACATCCCCAACCTGCTGGCCCTCTACAAGAACGGACAGCTCAAGTTGGACGAGTTGATCACCCGGACGTACCGGCTCGACCAGATCAACCAGGGCTATCAGGACATGCTCGACGGGGTGAACCTCCGTGGCGTCATCGCCTTCGACTGACGTGAGCCTCGACATCGACCCGCTCGACCTCGTCGACCCCGTGCGCTTCGCAGAGCGCGGGTATCCCCAGCAGGTGTGGGCGCGGCTGCGCGCCGAGGCGCCGGTGGCATACATAGAGCCTCCCGGTTACCCACCGTTCTGGGCGGTCACGAAGCACGCCGACATCATGAAGGTGGCCTCGCAGCCCCAGCTCTTCTCGAGCGCCGGTGGGATCACACTGGACATGGACCTCAGCGGGATGGAGGCGGTGCCCGAGATGATCGTCTATCTCGACCCCCCGCGGCACGGCCCCATGCGCCAGGTCGTGAACAAGAAATTCCTGAAGAGCGCCGTGCGTTCGCGCACCGAGGAGATCGAGCGGATCGCGGCCGGGGTGGTCGACCTCGCGACGACCCACGGCGACGTCGGAGAGTGCGACTTCGTCGACACCTTCGCGGCACCGTTCCCGGTCGCCGTGATCTCCTGGGTCCTCGGCGTGCCGCGCTCCGACTGGGAGCACCACTTCCGCTGGACCAACGAGATCATCGGCAAGGACGACCCCGAGTACCGGCGCCCCGGCGAGACTCCTGATCAGACCTCCATGCGCGCCCGCGGGGAGCTCCACCGCTACTTCAAGCAGATGATCGAGGAGCGCCGCCAGGATCCGCAGGACGACCTGGTCACCATGCTCGTGCAGAGCGAGATCGACGGCGCGCCCTTGACCAGGGCGCAGCTCGTCTCGTACTGCGAGCTGCTGGTCGAGGCCGGGAACCAGACGACCCGTGACGCGATCGCCGGCGGCATGCAGGCCTTCTGCGAGTTCCCCGACCAGTGGGAGAAGTTGCGGACGAAACCCGAGATCCTCCCCGACGCCGTCGAGGAGATCCTTCGCTGGGTCACGCCGATCAGCTACTTCTCCCGAACCGCGACCGAGGACTGCGAGCTGCACGGGCAGCAGATCCACGCCGGCGACAAGGTCGCCCTCTACTGGGCGTCGGCGAACCGTGACGAGGACGTGTTCGAGGACCCGTTCGAGTTCCGGATCGACCGCCCGCCGGTGCAGCAGCTCGTGTTCGGGTTCGGCCCACATCTCTGCATGGGCGCCCACGTCGCTCGCGCCGAGCTCCAGGCGATGTTCGGGCTGCTGATCGACCGGATGGAGTGGTTCGAGCAATCGGGCCCGGTTGAACGACTGAACTCGTCCGTGAACGGTGCAGTCAAGCACCTGCCGATCCGCTACCGGTTGACGTAGGAGAGGGAGCCAGGGGATGTCGGCTGATGTGGTGATCCGTGGGGGGACGGTCTTCGACGGGAGCGGCACGCCCGGGCGGGTCGCCGACGTGGCGATCACCGGGAACGTGGTCAAGGCCATCGGCCAGAACCTCGACGGGACACTGGAATTGGATGCGTCGGGGTGTGCGGTCGCTCCGGGCTTCATCGACATCCACACCCACTTCGACGCCCAGGTCTTCTGGGATCGGGAGCTGAAGCCTTCGTCGTACCACGGAGTCACGACCGTGGTAGCGGGCAACTGCGGGTTCTCCATCGCCCCGTGCCGGCCGGAGCACCACGACGTGATCGTGCGCACGCTGGAGAACGTCGAGGGCATGGATGCCGACTCCCTCACGGCGGGCATCGCCTGGGACTTCGAGACCTTCCCGGAGTACCTCAATGAGGTGCGGCGTCGGGGGACGACCCTGAACTTCACCGCCTACATCGGGCACACCGCCGTCCGGCTCTTCGTCATGGGCGATGCGGCCTACGAGCGCGCCGCCACCCCCGAGGAGATCGACCGCATGTGCGAGCTCGTGGGTGAGGGGATCGCCGCCGGGGCCGCAGGGTTCTCGACGAGCTTCTCGTTCGCGCACCGCGGTGCCGACGGCAAACCTGTCCCGAGCCGGTTTGCCGAGATGGACGAGGTCGAAGCTCTCTTCATGGCCGCCGGGAAGGCCGGGAAGGGTGTCGTCCTCGCCACACCCGGATGGCAGTGCGAGTATCCCGACATCTTCACCTGGCAGCAACGCGTCGGCCGGCCCTTCACCTGCCCGCTGTTCCAGCTGTCGAGTGGGAAGCATCTCGACGTGGTCAAGCTGCACGAGGAGGCTCTGTCCCGTGGGGCGAACGTCTGGCCCCAGGTCACGCCACGCCCCCTCACCATGCAGTTCACTCTCGCCGACGCGTACAACCTCAACGTGGGGGAGGTCTTCGCCGAGCTCATGAAGGTCGGCCGCGACGTGCGCAAGGCCGCCTACCGAGACCGAGAGTGGCGGGCGCGGGCATTCGACGATCTCGAGACCAATGCGACCGGCATGAAACCCCGCTGGGAGACCTACGAGGTCTCGGAAACGGAGCGGTTCCCCGAGTTGGTGGGCCGGCGGGTGACCGACATCGCCCGTGAACGGGACTGCACGCCGTTCGACGTCATGTGCGACCTCTCGCTCGCCGAGGACCTCGGGACGCGCTTTCGCGCCTACATCGCCAACGACGACCCCGGAGCCGTGGCCCGGCTGCTCACGGAGGAACATGTCGTGTTGGGCCTCACGGATGCGGGCGCGCACGTCGACCAGCTCTGCGATGCGCCCCTTCCCACCGACCTCCTCGGCAACTGGGTGCGCGAGCGTGGGGTCATGCCCCTCGAACGCGCCATACGGAAGCTGACCGGGGAGCCGGCGGACATGTTCGGCTTCACGAAGCGCGGCTACCTGCGCGAGGGCAATTTCGCCGACGTGACGGTCTTCGACCCCACCACCGTCGCCCCGGGCCCGCAGGAGCGCGTGCGGGACCTTCCCGCCGACGGCGAGCGGCTGACCGCCGAGCACCCGGTCGGGATGCGACACGTCCTCGTCAACGGGTCGTTGATTCGTCGGGACGGGACACAGCTTCAGCTCCAGGAGCTTCCGGGAGAGCGGCCCGAGCTCGCCTGAGCCGAACCGGTGCCGTCAGCGCACCGTGCGGACGAACGAGCGGAGATCTTCGACGAACAGGTCGGGTTGCTCCATGGCGGCGAAGTGACCACCACGCGCCAAGACCGCCCAGTGCACCACGTTGTACTGGCGTTCGACCCACGAGCGCGGCCAGCGCAGGATCTCCTTGGGATAGCGGGCGACGCCGGTCGGGACGTGGACGAACGGGAGCGGCGGCGCCGATGAGCCGGAGTGCCTGCTCTCCCAGTACAGACGGGCAGAGGACGCGCTCGTCTGGGTCGCCCAGTAGAGCATGACATTCGTGAGCATCTGCTCCCGGGTGAAGCAGTTCTCGGGGTGTCCGTCGCAGTCGCTCCAGGTGCGGAACTTCTCCACGATCCACGCCAGCAGTCCGGCCGGCGAGTCGTTGAGCGCGACGCCGACGGTCTGCGGCTTGGTGCCCTGCTCGTTGGCGTAGCCCGACTCCTCCTTCACGAAGCGCCCCGTCGCGGCCAGATCGGACTGCTCCTCTTCGGTGAGCGGAGACGCGCTGTCGGGTGGCGCACCGAGCGCCATGTTGACGTGGATGGCGACGCAGTGCTCCGGATCGAGCGCTCCGACCCTGGTCGTCACCTGCGCGCCCCAGTCGCCACCCTGCGCGACGTACCTCGTGTAGCCGAGCCGGCTCATCAGCGTGATGAAGGCGTTCGAGATGCGGAGCTCGTCCCAGCCCGGCGTGCGCGGGGGTTCGGAGAACCCGTAGCCGGGCAGCGACGGCGCGACCACGTGGAAGGCATCCGCCGCATCGCCCCCGAAGGACTCCGGGTCCGTCAGCCGGGGGATCACATCGAGGAACTCGACGATGGAACCGGGCCAGCCATGGGTGAGGAGCAACGGGACGGCATCCGGGTGAGCCGATCGGGCATGGACGAAGTGGATCGTCTGCCCGTCGATCTGAGTCGTGAACTGGCTGAACGAGTTCAGCCTCGCCTCCTGCGCGCGCCAGTCGTAGGTGCCGTGCCAGTACTCGACCAGCTCACGCAGGTAGTCGATCGGAATGCCGTACTCCCAACCGGTTCCGTCGATCTGGTCCGGAAAGCGGGTCCGCTCCAGTCGGGCGCGCAGGTCCTCGAGGACGGCGTCACCGAGCGCAATGTGGAACGGATCGATCGAATCGCTCATGCGGCCCTCCCGGGCGTCGGTTCCGATGGTCGTGGCAGAGAGGTCAGGCTCGGCCGATCACGTCCGCGCCGTAGCGCGCCAGGGACCCGGCGAGGTCCTTTCGGAACATGACGGCCGGAACGATCACGCGGCTGACACCGAGCTGCGCCAGTTCCGCCACAGCGGCGAGCACCTCCTGACCCGAGGTGACGGCGCAGGACACGGTGACCTCGATCGTCGCCGGGTCCCTACCGGCCTCCTCGGCGCTCCGTCTCATGACGTCCAGCAAGGAGACCATGTCGTCGCCGGCGACGCCGAGCGGGAAGAACCCGTCGCCCATCCGGCCCGCTCGTTGCGCCGCAGCCTCACTGTGGCCTCCGATGTGCACCGGAATGGTTCCGCCCCGGGGCTGCGGTCGCAGGAAGCAGTCGCGAAATGCCGTCGTGGTGCCTGCGTAGCTCGCCTGCTCCTGCGACCACAGGGCCCGCATGGCGGCGATGGCCTCCTCGGTGCGCGACCCACGCCCGGCGAAGGGGATCCCCAGCGCTGTGAACTCCTCCTCCAGCCACCCGATGCCGGCGCCGAGGATCATCCGCCCGCCCGAGAGGTGGTCGAGGGTGGCCAGCTCCTTGGCCAGCACGAGCGGGTTGCGCTGCGGCACGATCAGGATTCCGGTGCCCAGGCGCAGGGTCGACGTCCTTGCCGCTACGTACGACAGCCAGATCAGCGGGTCGGGGAACACCGTGGCCTCACCCGAGGGAAGCTTCCCCGAGGGGTCGTAGGGGTACTCGGACCGGTACCCGGCCGGCACCACCACGTGGTCGACCGTCCAGATCGACTCGAACCCGGCGGCCTCGGCCGCCACGGCGAGCGCGACGGCCTCGCCGGGCTCGACGAAGGGCCCGATATTGGCAAAGGCAATGCCGAACTTCATGCGCCGGCCACGATGCCGATCAGCAGATCACCACCATCGGTGACCCGGGCCGTGTCGCCCGGGCGCAGGATCACGGTCGTGAACGGGCTCTGCACCGCAGCCGGCCCTTCGATCGACGTGCCCGGCCCCATGGTCGAGACGTCGTAGTAGGGGGCGTCCCGCTGCCACCCGTCGCCGGCCCACATGTCGCGATGTCCGAGCGGTGCGGGGGTCACTCCCGGCTCCAGGGTCAGCGGGGCGATCTTGTCCACCTCTCCTATGGCCGTCAGGCGGATGCCGCGCACAATGGGCTCCTGGGCCCGGGCCTCGATGAGACGGGCCTCCTCGTTGCGACGGTGGAACTCGGCGACCGCCGCGCCCACCTGGGTCGGCGCATCGACCGGGATGGCGGCGTCGAAGGTCTGCCCGGGGTAGACGAGGAGGATCGACCACTCGAGCCGGATCCGCTCGGCGGGAACCCCTGCGTTGCCGAGCTCGCCGAGCGCCTTGTCCTCCAGCTCCCGGGCCAGGCGGTCCAGCGTGTCCGTGTCCGCCTCCCGCCAGGGGACGATGTAGCCCCTGGAGTCGTCGATGACGTGGTCCGCCGTGAGGAGGCCGAGGGCGGACAGGCCGGGAGCGGCACTGGGCACGAGCACCCGGCGCATCCCGAGTGCTGCCGCCTGCGTCGTGGCGTGCACTCCTCCCATGCCACCGAAGGCGACGAGATCGAGCCGGCGCGGATCCGCCCCGGCGAGCGAGAGCACCCGGCGGATGGCGTCGGTCATGTGGGCGTCCACGAGCCTGACGGTGGCGGCGGCGGTCTCCTCGGCGTCGAGGCCGAGCTTGGAGCCCAGGCGGGCCAGCGCCGCGGTGGCCGCCGCACGATTCAGCTGCATCCGTCCACTGGCGAACCGTTCCGTGTCGAGCCGGCCCAGCACCAGGTCGGCGTCGGTCACGGTGGGTTCCGTCCCGCCCCGGCCGTAGCTCACGGGCCCCGGTTCTGACCCGGCCGACTGTGGCCCTACATGGAGGACGCCTGCATCCTCCCAGGCGATCGACCCTCCCCCGGCTCCGACCGACGGGATGTCGACCATGGGGATGCCGATGCAGTAGCGGTGCCGCCAATTCCAATCCATCTTGATCTCGGGACGACCATTCCGGATGAGGCACAGGTCGTAGCTCGTGCCTCCCATGTCCACACTGACCACGTCACCGAGACCGGCATCGAGCCCCGCCCGAGCGGCCGCGATCACGCCACCCGTCGGCCCGGAGCCGATCGTGGCCACGGCCCGCCTGGCTGCGGCGCTCGCGGTGGCCACCCCACCGGCCGACGTGGCCACCAGCAGCTCGTGCGTGAACCCGGCGGCGGCGAGCCGGTCGGTCAGCCGCTCCAGGTAGCGCGCGATGGGCGGTCCGACGAACGCATTGACCAGGGTCGTCGACGTTCTCTCGAATTCCGGGGGCTTGGGCAGTATCTCGTGCGAGAGGGACACCATCTCGACGTCCGGGTACTCGTCGAGGATGATCTCTCGGGCTCGCAGCTCGTGCGCCGGGTTGAGGAAGGAGTGGAGGAAGCAGACCGCGATCGACGTGACCCCGAAGGCGCGCAGGCGTGCGGTGGCCTTGCGCACGCCCTCCTCGTCCAGCGGCGTCTCGACCTCTCCCTCGGCCGTCATGCGCTGGGCGATCTCGAGCCGCACACGGCGGCGGGCGATCGGAGTGGGCGGCGGTGCGGCCGGGTCCCAGATGTCCTCTTTGAAGCACCGGCGGAATTCGATCTCGTCACGGAATCCCTCGGTCACGAGGAGGCCCGTCGGAGCGCCCTTCATCTGGATCAGCGCGTTGTCGCCGGTGGTCGTCCCGTGCACGATGGTGCGGGTCTGGGCCAGGAGCTCCGCCAGTTCGAGATCCTCGGCCGCGGCGAGCTGGGCCAGGCCGGCGAGCACGCCGTCACTCTGGTCCTGCGGTGTGGTGGGGGCCTTCTCGAGCACCTGGCTGCCGTCCGGGCGTCGCAGCACGCAGTCGGTGAAGGTGCCACCGACGTCGATGCCGATCCGGTAGCTCATCGCCTGGACTCCCTCTCGAGCTTCGTCGCATCCTGGTCGACCGCGAGCGTCATCTCCTCCAACGAGCCCGTCACGACGACCCCGTAGTCCCGGAACGCTCCTTCGACCGACACGTACTCGTCCCAGACGTCGTCGAGCACCGCGGCAGGATCCCGGTCCAGCGGATCGCCCCATCCCCCGCCTCCGCCGAAGCGGTACACCAGCTGCTCACCGGTCTGCAGGAGCTGGTTGGCGACGGAGGGGTCCACCACCGTGTCGCCCACCATGCAATGGTCCGGGGAGCCATGGTGGCCGCCCGCGATGCCGGGGTGGATGTGACGCTGGTTCACCACGTACTGGTTGACATAGGTGGGCGTGCGGACCTCCTTGACGAAGTTGCTCCCGCACCCGCCGCGCCACTGACCCGGGCCTCCGGAGTCCGTGATGTAGTTCCGGCCCCGGAGGATGTGCGGGAAGAGATGCTCGTTGATTTCCGCGCTGGCCTTGATCAGGTTGCCGCTCGCCGCGGCCAGGGCTCCCCAGGCGTCCTGTCCCCGCACCGCGTTCACCCATCCGGCATTGACCTCGCCGCCGTGGTCGAAGAAGGACTGCCCGGTGCGCGGGTCCTCGTCGCCCCACATTTGGCGCGGGCTCCCGTACTTGTAGCTCTGCGGGGCGCACCGATCCGGGATGATCTGGCTCATGGCCAGGGCGATGGCGTCGCTGACCTCGACCCCAGGGTGGTGGGTGCCACTCGAGACCGGCTTCCCCTCCGTGGGGTTCAGGCACGAGCCCTCCGGGACCCGCAGCTCCATGCAGTCGAAGAACCCCTCGTTCTTGGGGATGCTGGCGTCGACCATGCTCGCCAGCTGGGCGATCGCATTGCCCCGGGTGTTCCCGAACGTCGACCAGGCCTGGATCTCGGGACGGCTGTCGGAGCCCGCGAAGTCGATGATCAGCCGGTCCCGGTCGACGGTCACGGCCACGTGGACGTGGATGTCACGGTTCCCGGCGGGGTCGGCGTCGAAGTACACGTCCGCTTCGTAGGTCCCGTCGGGCCAGGCGGCGATCTCCTGGGAGAAGCGCCGGCGGGCGTCGGCGATGGACCAGTCCACGGCCGCGCGCACCACGTCGGCCCCGTAGTCGTCGATGACCGACTTCAGACGTTCGGCCCCGAGCTGGGCTGCACCGACCTGCGAACGGAGATCGCCGACGAAACCGGCCAGCCGGTTGTTGGCCCGCATCATCAGGACGACGTCCCGGCGCTCCACGCCGGCGTCGAGGATCTTGAGGATCGGATACCTGGTGCCCTCGCTCCAGATGTCCTTGGCGAAGACGTTGTACCCGCCGGCCATGGCGCCGCCCGTGTCACCGTGATGGCACTGGATCGACGCGAACAGGACCAATTGCCCGTCGTCGTCGAAGACGGGGCTGAACACGTTGAAGTCGGGGAGATGGCCGCCACCGTGGTAGGGGTCGTTGGCCACGAGCACGTCGCCCGGATGGAGGTCGTCGCCGAAGAAGTCGATGGCCAGGCGCACCGGCAGGGTCGAGGACAGCATGAATTGGGGGATGCCGACGGACAGCGCGGCCAACCGCCCGTTCTGGTCGAGGATCGTCGCGTTGCGCTCGTTCGACTGGTTGAGGATCGGTGTGGTGGCCGTACGCGAGACATAGGTGGCCATCTCGAACGAGACGGTCTCCATGGCGGAGCGGATCACCGACGCCGTGACGCTGTCGGTGCCTGGAACTGAGGTCATTGGCGGGCCCCCCCGATTGGATGTGACGTCGGTGTCGAGTGACCGGATCTCGGCTGCCACCTGCTGTGACCTGCGGCGAACCGTGCCGAAGCTACCAGCATCGTTCCGGAGCAAGCGTGCCGCGCGCCGCGTCGCACCGCTGGGAGACGGGAGGGCACACGGAGGCGCCGGAAGGTGGCCTCAGATCCACTGATTGACCGACCAGCCATTTGATGCCATATTCTGACATTAAATACGGAAGCGTGGGGGCCCGCAAGTGACCAGCAGCATGACGGACGTCTATTACGACCCGTACAGCGTCGAGATCAACACCGACCCGTACCCGGTGTACCGCAGGCTGCGCGAAGAGGCACCGCTCTACTACAACGACAGCCACGATTTCTACGCGCTGAGCCGGTACGGGGACGTGGAGCGTGGGCTGCTCAATGCGCAGACCTACATCTCGGGGAAAGGCGGGATCATCGAGCTCATCCGGGCGAACATCGAGATGCCGCCCGGGATCCTCATCTTCGAGGACCCTCCGACGCACACGATCCACCGGCGCCTGCTCTCCCGGGCCTTCACCCCCAGGCGGGTGGCGGAGCTGGAGCCGAAGATCCGGGAATTCTGCGCACGCAGCCTGGACCCGCTCGTCGGCGGAGACCGGTTCGACTTCATCGCCGACCTCGGCGCCCAGATGCCCATGCGCACGATCGGGATGCTGCTGGGCATTCCCGAGGCGGATCAGGAAGCCGTCCGCGACCACGTCGACGCCAACCTCCGCACCAGGGAAGGCGAGCCGATGCAGGTCAAGGAGAACTTCGTCACCGGCGAGATGTTCGGCGACTACATCGACTGGCGGGCGGAGCACCCCTCGGACGACATCATGACGGAGCTCCTCAACGCGGAGTTCGAGGACGAAACGGGAACCCGGCGGCACCTCACTCGTGCCGAGCTGCTCACCTACATCGAAGTGGTCGCGGGTGCCGGCAACGAGACGACGACGCGCCTCATCGGCTGGACCGGCAAGGTCCTCGCGGACCACCCGGATCAGCGGGCAGAGCTCGTGGCCGACCCCTCCCTCATTCCCGCCGCCATCGAAGAGCTGCTCCGCTTCGAGTCACCCGCGCCGCACGTGGGCCGCTACGTGGTGCGGGACGAGGTCGAAGTGCACGGCCAGACGGTGCCGGCCGGGAGCATCATGCTCTTCCTCCTGGGTTCGGCCAACCGGGACGACCGGCGCTACCCCAACGGCGACGAGTACGACATCCACCGCACCGTTGATCGGCACCTCACGTTCGGCAACGGCATTCACCTGTGCCTGGGCTCGGCGCTGGCGCGACTAGAGGGTCGCGTCGCCCTGGAGGAAGTGCTGAAGCGGTTCCCCACCTGGGACGTGGACCTGGCAAACGCCCGGCTCTCCCCCACGTCCACCGTGCGCGGCTGGGAGACCCTGCCAGCATCGCTGACGTAGCGCCGACCTTGCGACGTCACCAGATGACGTTGCCCGACCAGAACCCCGACGCCGCGACGTTCACGTATGCACCCTCGGCGAGCCTGCGTTGTTCGTCGTCGAGGTAGAGGGTCGCCGACCTGACACTGGTTCCCACGTCAGTGCCCTCTCGGCTCGGAGTGACTGCGCCGTCACCCCGGAAACAGATCTTCAGCAACTCACGAAAGGAGGTCCGCTCCGAGTCGAAGGTGATCTCGATCGCTTCGGAACGGGACCGACGGGTCACGTCGGCCCCCACCCCCATGCGGTCCACGCGTGTGCCGAGCACCCCGGGGTGCTTCAGGATCACATCCCGCCTGTCCCAGAAGCAGCCACCGGCAACGACGATCTTCTCGGTCATACCGTCTCCCCGACGGCGAGCTTCTCGAGCACTGCGATTCGCTCCTCAATCGGAGGATGCGTGTCATAGAGGCGGTGGTACCACGACTCGTGATGCCGGATCGGGTCGTCGATGCACATGGCGGCCGTCGCGTGGTTCATCGTCTTGAAGGGCTTGTCGTTCGCTTGCAGCTGCTTGAGCGCGTGCAACAACCCCACCGGGTTACGCGTCAACTCCACGCCACTGGCGTCAGCCAACGACTCCCGACGTCGTGAGAGCGCCAGGCGAACGAGCGGACCGAAGACGAACCCGACAACGGCGAGGAGCGTCGCGGCGGCAACGAGCACGATCAACAACTGGTTGCCCCCGCCCTCGTCACCTTCCCCGATGCTGCCCCAGAACGCGGTCCGCCAGAGGATGCTCGACAGGAGCGCGGCCAACCCGATCAGCGTGCCCACGATCAGGAGAAGGCGGATGTCATGGTTCTTGATGTGGCTCATCTCGTGGCCGATCACGCCCTCGAGCTCTTCCCGGTCCATGATGGCAAGCAGGCCCGTGGTGAAGGTGATGGCGGCCTTCTCGGGACTCACACCGGTGGCGAAGGCATTCGGGGACGGATCGTCGATCACGTAGACCTTTGGTGTCGGTATTCCCTCGCCGATCGCCAGTGCGGCCACCAGGTCGTTCAGCTGCTGGTACGCCGATCCGTCCGCAGGCTTCGCCCCCGACGTGCGGAGCACCAGTCTGGCTCCGGCCGTCAACGAGTACAGGATTGCCAGGGCAGCCAGCACGGCGCAGATCACTACCCCCACCACGACCGGCGTCCAGCTCGCACCGGAGGCCGGCGGCGTCGAAGCGAGCCCGTTCACCGGAGGACGGGTGATCGACCTGAAGAGGAGCCCGAGCGCTGCCCCGATGACGAGCCAGAACGCCAAGAAGAGACCGATGAAGAGGACGCTTCGTCGCTTGTTGCTGGCGATCTCGCTGTACACGTGTCTCCTCCCTGATCTGCCGGGGTGTGGTCAGGCCAGCGGAGCCGGGTTCTCCGCCTCGGGCGAGGTCTGCCCCGACGTGATCGCCCCACCGCCCGCCGCTCCGGAACTCGAGAAGCTGAGCTGAGGCACCGCACGGTCGTCGTCTTGGGCCGCGAAGAACTCCGCCGGCTCGAAGTGGAACAAGGCCGCGATCAGGCTGCGCGGGAACGTCTGCAATCCGGTGTTGTAGTCCCTGGCACTGGTGTTGTAGTACCGCCTGGCGTACTCGATCTTGTCCTCGGTGGAGGTGAGCGCCTCTTGGAGCTGGAGAAAGCTCTCGACGGCCCGCAGCTGGGGGTAGTTCTCGGCCACCGCGAACAACGAGCGAAGGGCTCCGGACAGCGCGTTCTCGGCGGACGCGACCTTCTCCGGGTCACCGGTCGCCCCGGCCGACACCGCGTCCGAGCGGGCCTGCGTGACCGCTTCGAATGTCCCCTTCTCGTGGGCTGCGTACCCCTGCACGGTCGAGACGAGGTTCGGGACGAGATCGTGGCGGCGCTTGAGCTCGACATCGATCTGAGACCATGCCTCGCGCGTTCGGTTGCGCCTCTTGATGAGGCCGTTGAACGCTGCCCACGCCCCAACGAGGAGCAGTGCAACGACGGCGACGATGATGACGATGAGCTCAAACATTGTGCTCCTCCTCGCTCCAGTTGGAGCATCGAATCTCTTGTGTGCACCTACGGTGTCGCTTCGTGCCTTCGTTGCTCGGCACCTGACCGAGCCACCACCACCCAGTGTGCGGATCCGGGTCATTTCGTCGCACCCGTGCAACGCACTGGTCCGGGGCAGCGGTTGGCAGGTGCGTCGCTCGCTCCAGCCAACCAGCAGATGACCCTGACGCCGCGCGCCGCGCCGATCACACGACAAGGAGCACAATGATCGCGACGACCGCAAGCACCTCGGCACCGATACCCACCACAGCGATGGCACGACGCCATCCGGTCTGCCCGGTCGCCCGCCTCCACTGACGTCCCACGATGTTCAGGGGCCACGGGCCAAGCCAGTCATCGCGTTGTTGTGTTCGAGAGGTCGTCATCGTCAGGCTCCTTCTGTGCGTTCGGGCACCGTTCGATGCCTCCACCCAACGCTCGCGCCGAGGTTGACACCGTCGAACCCGTGGTGGTCCCTGGTGAGACACTGGTGCCGGCACTGGCTCCGCGGCCACCCTGGCGCGCGGAGGTTCAGACCTGGACCAGAAGATCCGTGGACACGGCGGAACCTGCGGCACGAGACTGGCCATCGCGAAAGAGGGCCTCGGCCAGAGCTCCCAAGGCGTCGAGCGCCGAGACGCGATACCGCGCGGCCGTCTCCGTGGCCCATTCGGCGAACGCGGCGTCCTCGAGCAGCACTCCAAGCCGAGCTGAATCGATGCATGGTCCCGGATATCCCGCTCCCGAAGCAGCCTGGATTCGAGCTCCGGAGTCCACCACTTCCCCATTGAACGGGGCTCCATGGACATCGCCGACCCACGGTTCTCCCAGTGCCGGCACTTCTACGGTAAGCGTCATTGTCACTCCTCATGGGACGGGCAGATTCGGTTCCGACCTGGATCCGACTCGCCTGATGTCGTCGCTCACCAGCACCCTCGCACTCGATCCCCGCACTCGAACCCGTGGACTTCCCTGGTCCCCTGAGAAGAGGCACGGGGCTCAGTCGTGACCCCACGACACCGGCCACCTGGCGACGACGCCCCAAAGCGACGACGAGTCGCCTCGGCAGATCCGAACCGACGCGAGTGAGTGACCGAACCGGGTCAGAGGGAGCGTCAGGCGCATGACGCGCGCTGCAACGTCTCGATCATCGGCTCAGAGGCTGCAGTTCCCTCTCAGAGTGCGGCCCCTTGCCTTGTCCCGAGCCCACGACCATTCGGGCTCGCTGCAGGCTCCTCGTGGCCCCTCGGCTCAGGCTGAACGAGGGCCGCTGCATATGCCTCCGCCGAGTCGAGGGTCTCGGCCTTCAACAAGGCTTGGGCCAGTCCGTCCAACTGGTCCCGGTGATCGGCCAGCAGCGTCTTCACTGCGGCGTGGGCATCTTCGATGAGTCGATGCACTTCCTCGTCGACGATCCAATGCGTGTGCGAAGACGGTGCGCTGGAGCCGGGCACGGTGGGTCCGGCCTCATCGCTCGGGAGCACGGCGATCGGTCCGAGCTTCTCGCTCATCCCCCACCGCCCCACCATCTGCCTGGCGATCTGGGTGAGCTGCTCGATGTCCGACTCGGCCCCGGTGGTGACGTTGCCGTACACGATCTCCTCGGCGACGCGGCCGCCCAGTGCGACCTTGATGCGAGCTTCCAGCTCTTCACGGGAATAGGACACCCGGTCCCCGTCAGGAGTCGCGAGCGTCACTCCGAGGGCTTGCCCTCTCGGGATTATCGACACCTTCCGCACGGGATCCGCAACCGGCGTCAGCATTCCCACCAGCGCGTGCCCGGATTCGTGGAATGCGGTCCGCTCCTTGTCGGCCGGGCTCAGGACCACCCCCCGTGGCGCGCCGAGGAGGACCTTCTCGAGGGACTCGGTGAAGTCCGACATCTGCACCTTCTCATGGGCGTTCTTTCCGGCGAGCAGGGCCGCCTCGTTCACCAGGTTCGCGAGATCGGCGCCGACCATCCCCGGGGTGGACGCGGCGATTGAGCCCAGGTCGACGTCACTGGCCAGGGGCGTCGACCGCGTGTGAGCCAGAAGGATCTTCTCCCGCCCGGCGCGATCGGGGGGCTGTACCGCCACCCTCCGGTCGAAACGACCGGGCCGGAGAAGAGCCGGGTCCAGAACCTCTGGTCGGTTGGTGGCGCTCAACACGACCACTGCCTCGGTCGGATCGAACCCGTCCATTTCGGTCAGGATCTGATCGAGGGTCTGCTCGCGTTCGTCGTTGGCCCCGGTGAGGCCCCCCGAACCTTGACGAGCACGACCGATGGCGTCGAGCTCGTCGATGAAGATGATCGCCGGCGCAGCCTCCTTGGCCTTCGCGAAGAGGTCCCGCACCCGCGCGGCCCCCACACCCACGATGGCCTCTATGAACTCGGACGCGGCGATGGAGAAGAACGCGGCGTGTGCCTCGCCGGCAACCGCTCGGGCCAGAAGAGTCTTGCCGGTACCGGGTGGGCCGAAGAGGAGCACGCCGTGAGGCATGCGCCCGCCGAGTCGGGAATAGCGATCGGGAGTTCGCAGGAAGTCGACGATGTCCGTGAGCTCCGCCTTTGCATCGTCGATTCCGGCAACGTCATCGAACGTGACGGTGATCTTCTGGGGATCGATCCGTCGTGCCCGCGAGCGCCCGAAGCTTCCGAGTGCCCCCGCCCCCGAACCGGCGGACATACGACGTGCCAGCAAGAGAAAGAGCCCAACGAGCAGGATCGTCGGCCCGAAGCCGATCAGCAGCTCCTGGAGCAGTGACGTGCTCGTCGCGGTCGACTGCGCGTTGACCTGCACACCTTTCGACTGCAGCAGCTCTGTCAGCGCTGAGCTGCTCCAAAAGGAGGGTACTTGGGTCGAGAACAGCGTCGTCGGTGTGGCCCCGTGGTCGCCGACGGGGTACCGCACCTTGCGGGCGAAGGTGCCCTGAATGGTGTCCCCGGTCGACGAGATGGACTTGACCGCGCCGGCTTGGACCTCACCGAGAAAATAGGGACTGAACGGCACATTCACACGCGGCTGTCCTGCTGGCTGCGACATCAGGAAGGCGGTCCAGTTCAATGCCAGAAGCACCAGCACGACGACCCAGAAGCCATAGTGCCGATGCGGTGGCCGTCGCCGCTGCTCCTCGGGCATTCCCCGCCCATCGGGTGCTGGCGACACCTTCCACCCCCGCGTGTCGCGGGGAATCGGCGGCGGCGGCACCTCGTTCTGCCCGCTTGGCCCGGAACTCAATTCGGACTGGGCGCCGACCCTGCTCGCGGCCGCGATTGATCCTGAAGTTGCTGTCTCCGTCGACATCACGACCTGGCTCCTTGCGCGGGTTCCGTCACACTCCAACGTCGCGCCATGGGGATCCACCTTGCGCCCGTGCAATGCCCTGGTCCGTGAGGGCGGGAGCCCGGCACGGCGGTGATCCCGGTCAACGGCGCCTTGGCGGCCGTGGCGGTGGGTTGTGCGCTCCGAGAGGGGGTGGGCCGTCACTGGACGGGTCAGAGGACGGGGGGTATTGCGATTGTCACCCAGGTCAGACAGGTTTTCGCCAGTCCTCAGGTCCGACGACGGTCACCCCTTCAGCTGGGCAAAAGCTTCCCAATCAGCCATTGCAACGGAAGTAGGCCAGCCCTAAATTTCAGCCATGCCTGAAAGGCCAGGGCTCCGGCTGCGGGGTCGTCGGACCGAGTGCGAGGCATTGGGCCGCGCCATTACTGAGGCCAAGGCGGGCAACAGCCAGGTCCTGGTGGTGCGTGGCGAGGCCGGGGTGGGGAAGACGGCGCTCTTGGAGTACCTGCTGGACAGCGCATCAGGGTGTCGCATCGCGCGCGTCGTGGGTGATGAATCCGAGATGGAACTGGCATTCGCGGGGTTGCAGCAGTTCTGCGCTCCCATGATGGATCACCTCGGCCGGCTGCCCGAACCCCAGCGCGACGCGCTGTCGACGGCCTTCGGCCTCAGCGCCGGAGAACCACCCGACCGCTTCCTCGTCGGGTTGGCGGTGCTGAGCCTGCTCGCCGACGTGGCCGAAGAGCGGCCCTTGGTCTGCTTGGTCGACGATGCCCAGTGGATCGATCGCGTTTCGGCGCAGACACTCGCCTTCGTGGCTCGCCGCCTCTTGGCGGAGCGAATTGCGCTGGTCTTCGCCGTGCGTGAGTCCAGCGAGAGCGACGAATTCGTCGGGCTGCCAGAGCTCGCGGTCCGGGGCCTGAACGACTTCGACGCTCGAGCGCTGTTGGATTCGGTGTTGAAGAGTCCGGTCGATGGTCCGGTGCGCGACCGTTTCGTGGCCGAAACTCGAGGGAATCCCCTCGCATTGCTGGAGCTGTCACTCGAGCTCACTCCGGCCGAGATTGCGGGCGGATTCGGACTGCCGGATGCGAGGCCGCTCTCGAGCCGCATTGAGGAGGGCTTTGCCCGACGGCTCCGACCGCTTCCTGCGGAGACCCGCAGGCTTCTCCTCGCTGCCGCGGCCGAACCCATCGGGGACGTGACGTTGCTGTGGCGTGCCGCCGATCGACTCGGCATCGGAACCGAGGCGGCATCTGTCGCCGAGGAAGCCGGGTTGATCGAAATCGGTACCCGAGTCCGGTTCCGCCACCCCCTGGTGCGTTCGGCCTCCTACCGATCGGAGTCGCATCAGGACAGGCAGGAGGTCCATCGGGCTCTCGCCGACGTCACGGATCCCGACGTGGATCCCGACCGTCGAGCGTGGCATCTCGCCCATGCGACCCAGGGGCCCGACGAGGACGTCGCCTCCGAGCTGGAACGCTCAGCAGGCAGGGCACAGACGCGTGGTGGACTGGCCGCTGCTGCTGCCTTCCTGCAGGAAGCGACCCGACTGACCCTCGACCCGGACCGCCGCACGGAGCGCGCGCTCGTCGCGGCAAGAGCCAAGCACGAGGCCGGCGATCCTGATGCGGCCCTCGCGCTGCTGGCCGTGGTGGAAGCGGCACCGATGGATGAGCTCCAGCGCGCCCGGGTGGACCTGCTCCGCGGCCAGATCGCCTTCGTGTTCAATCCTGGGAGCGAGGTGCCGCCCCTCCTGCTCAAGGCGGCGAAGCGTCTTGAGCCCCTGGATGTCGAGCTGGCGCGGGCGACCTACCTCGATGCGCTGACTGCTGCGGTGCTCGTCGGCCGCCTCTCTCGTGGTGTCGATCTGGCCGAGGTGGCAAGAGCGGCGAGTCACGCGCCGGCGCCGATGACCACGCCGCGGGGTCCCGACTTCCTCCTTGATGGCCTGGCCCTGCTGGTCACTCAGGGCCGTGCGGCGGGTACGCCGCTCCTGAAGCAGGCCCTGAGTGCCTTCCGCAGCCAGGAGACCTCGAGCGAAGAGGAGCGCCGATGGCTGTGGCTCGTCGGTCGCGTGGCCCAAGATCTCTGGGACGACGAGAGCTGGGAAGTCTTGTGCACGCGCCACGTCACGCTGGCCCGCCAGGCCGGAGCACTGTCCGTGTTGCCCATCGCCCTGAGATCCCGGATCTTCGTCCATGGCGTCGCGGGTGAGCTCGACGAAGGAACGGTGCTGACGGAGGAGGTCAAGAGCGTCACCGACGCGACCGGAACCCAGCTTGCGGCCTACGGCGCCGTTGCGCTCGCCGCGTGGCGCGGGGATGAGGCCAAGGCGTCCGAGCTGATCCGGGCGACCATTGCAGACGTGGGCACGCGCGGTGAAGGGATGGGTCTCGGGATCAGCTACTTCCTGTCTGCCCTCCTCTACAACGGGCTCGGCCGCTACACGGAGGCTCTCGCAGCCGCGGAGACGGCATGCGAGTATGAGGACCTCGGCGTGCTGCAATGGGCCCTGACGGAACTGATTGAGGCGGCAAGCCGGTGCGGCCGCACCGACCGCGCCGCCACTGCGTTCCAGAGGCTGTCGGAGACCACCGTCACCAGCGGCACGGATTGGGCCCTTGGTATCGAAGCCCGGTCACGGGCCCTTCTGAATGAGGACGACACCGTCGACGAGCTCTACCGCGAGGCGATCGACCGACTGGGTCGCACGCACGCCCACGCGGAGCACGCCCGCGCCCACCTTGTGTACGGTGAGTGGCTTCGCCGCATCGGTCGGCGCGTCGATGCACGCGAGCACCTCCGCACCGCTCACTCCATGTTTGCCCGGATGGGAGCAGAGGCGTTCGCCGAGCGGTCCCGCCGCGAGCTGGTTGCCACCGGTGAGACGGTGCGCAAGCGAACCGTGGAGACACGCTTCGAGCTCACCGCCCAGGAGGCGCAGATTGCCCAGCTGGCCGCCGAAGGGCGGACCAACCCGGAGATCGGTGCCGAACTCTTCATCAGTGCTCGAACGGTCGAATGGCACTTGCGCAAGGTGTATCCCAAGCTCGGCATCAGTTCCCGCAGGCAACTCCGCAGGGCTCTCCCGCAGCTCCAGGAGTCAACGGGCCTCGCGGTCGCTGCCGGCCCGGACTAGAAGGACCCCGCGGTGGACGACCCGGCGCTCCACGAGCTGACCATCGACGGATTCCACGGCGCCCTGCGCAGCGGCGAGCTCACCGCGGTGCAACTGGTCGATTGGTACCTCGCCCGGATCGCGGAGCACAACAGCTCCG
>Ga0182030_10002396_pt1 | contig 39756 bp, 36 predicted proteins | sample 812S3MmetaG_FD_121299 | JGI IMG/M metagenome (GOLD analysis project Ga0182030, IMG submission 121299) | Permafrost microbial communities from Stordalen Mire, Sweden - 812S3M metaG (Illumina Assembly) | ecosystem: Environmental > Terrestrial > Soil > Wetlands > Permafrost | place: Sweden...
CGCCGACCTCTGAGCCGCCGACCTCTGAGCCGCCGACCTCTGAGCCGCCGACCTCTGAGCCGCCGACCTCTGAGCCGCCGACCTCTGAGCCGGTTGGTCCAGCGCCGGCGCTCATCCCACGGCCCTCCAGTAGATGACGGCGTTGCGACCCGGGGCGACCGCATCCGGGATCTCTCCGATGACCCGAAAACCGAGTTCCTGGTACAGGGGCCGCGCCGGGTTGTCGACAAAGACGAAATTGAACTGGATAGCGTCGAAACCCAGCGAGGGGGCCCGCTCGATGGAATCGGCCACCAACAACCGGGCGATGCCGCGCCGGCGGGCGTGGCGCGCCACCAGATACCCGGCGTTGGCGATGTGCGAGGCGAGCCCCGGCCCGTTGGGTTTGAGGTAGTACGCCCCGAGAAAGCCGTCGTCTCCCGTCGCCCCTATCACCGCGGAGGTGGGACGCAACCACACGTCGTCGAACTCGCCGCGGGTGAGGGGAGGCCGCTGCGGATAGCCGTCCCCCCGGGCCACTGCGTCGGCGAAGGCAACGAACAGTTCGTCGACGAGCGCAGCGCGAAGCGGACCGACCTCGACAGCCCCGTGAGCGCTCTGATGGGCAATCCGCTTCGCCGGGTCGCCGCCGGAGGTGCTCACTCGGCCAAGTCCGCCAAGGCGCTGACCCGCTCGGGGTGGACGCGCACCAGGAGCTCCCCCGGCACACCGTTGCGAGCGCCGAACGCCTCCGCGTTCTCCTCGCCCATGTAACGCCCGCCGATCACCGTCGCCCACCGTCGGACCTCATCGAGATCGTCCACCAACTCGGCGCGGCCCCGGATGCTGACGAACGAAAACGGTGGCTGCTCGTCGTCGATGCACACGCTGACCCGGGGGTCGCGGCGTAGATTGCGGCCTTTGACGGTGTCCTCCCCGGTGTTGAACACGACCATCCCGTCATCATCAAGAGCGAACCATACCGGGGCCACATGGGGGCCGCCGTCGGCCGCGATAGTGGCCACTACGGCCGTCGAGGCAGGCAGACGGCTGAGAAAGGTGCGGACTTCGGCGTCATTCATGGGGTGCGTCATGTCACCGTTGTACCGTTCCGTGCGCCCGAGGGTGGCTACGCTCGCGACAATGGGTAACGGAAAAGTCCTGACCGATGAGTTGCTGCGGTTGCAAGGCGAACTGGTGAAGATGCACCAGTGGATTCATGAGGAATCCAAGCGCCTGGTAGTGATCTTCGAAGGTCGGGACGCGGCGGGCAAGGGCGGAGTGATCAAGCGGGTCACCGAGTACCTGAACCCCCGCTGGTGCCGGATCACTGCGCTTCCCGCACCGTCGGACCGGGAGCGAAGTGAGTGGTATTTCCAGCGCTACGTCCAGCATCTTCCGGCCGGCGGCGAGATGGTGGTGTTCGACCGCAGTTGGTACAACCGGGCCGGGGTGGAACGGGTGATGGGCTTCGCCAACGAGCACCAGATCCAGCAGTTTTTCCGTCAGTGCCCGGCCTTCGAGCGCATGCTGCTCGACGACGGGATCATCCTGGTGAAGTATTGGTTCTCCGTGAGCGACGCCGAGCAGGAACGTCGGTTCCGGGAGCGTCTGGATAACCCGCTGAAGCGTTGGAAGCTCAGCCCCATGGACTTCGAGGGGCGGCAGCGCTGGAACGAATATTCGAGAGCCAAAGACGACATGTTCGCCCACTGCGACCTTCCCGACACCCCGTGGTGGGAAGTGGAAGCCGACGACAAGATGCGCGCTCGTATCAACTGCATCGCCCATCTGCTCTCCATGGTCCCCTACCGGGAGCACAAAGAAACGAAGATCAAGATGGCACCGCGCCCCAAGGAACAGAAGTACGAGCGGCCGCCACGGGACCGGTACCGCTATGTCCCCGACCATGCGGGCAAGGTCCTGTCGGGCACCAAAGGAGCCGGCGCCGGCAAGAACCCGGGCGCCGGCTAAGGAGCTACTGCGGCGAAGGTGTCAAACCCGCCGGGTTGGTAGACGCCGATCACCATGTTCTCGTGCATTCCGTAGCCGACCCGGCCGTCGCTCGCGTCGTAGCGGCTGAGCGTCTCGTTGAGCCAGCACAAAGCGGCCCGCCCCTCCGCCGACTCGACGTCATGGGTTACCCCTTCGACGACCAGTTTTCCGTGGTCGATACCGTGGCCCCAGTACCCGTCGTAGGAGTAGCCGGAGCCTCCTTTTAGATACACGGTGCGCAAGGGGGTCACCCTGATGCGCAGGTCGGCGGCGCCCGGCCCGCTGAACGACACTTCGGACGAGGCGATCTCCCGGGTGCCCGGCACGTAGGCGACGGTGATCTCGGGCCGGCCCAGCTGCTCGTCGGGACGGCTGGGGTCGCTCCACACCCGGACCGCCTCTTCTTGGACCCGCTGGCCGCTGTAGTCCTCGTCGATGGTGATCTTCAGCATGTGGTCGTCGAACTGGATCGGCATCCACTGATGGAAAAAACCGACGGGACCGCTCGGAGGGGTCGGGTTGGGGTCGGGTTTGCCTACCCGACGGATGCCCCACGAGTGGTCACGGGCGCCCTGCCAGCGATCGGGGGTGACCTCGTAGGTATCCCCGTCCACCTTTAAAATGCCCTCCCACGTGCCCACCTGAGCGAAGCGGAACGTCTCCTGGACGATCCGATCGCCGTCCCGGGTGAAGGATTTGGGCTCTTCGAGGGCGCGCACGAACCCCTCGAACTTGAGGTCGAAAGCGACCCCCCACTCGTTGGGTTCACATACCACCCGCAAGGTTCGGAGGCCTTCGACCACCTCTACCCGCAACGGGCCGACGCTCGTGTCGAGTCGGTTGGTGCCCAGCGGGCGCGAGGAACGCACGGTGTGCTGGGTGCCTCCCTTGGAGATGGAGGCGAACGCGTCGGTGACTCCAAGGTTGGGGTACTGCCCGAGCCCCGTCACCAAGAACAACTCGTCGCCGCTCGAGTGCAGGTTGAAGTAGTACCGGTCGTAGAAGTTGGGGTTGTCGGTGTAGACGTGGTCGACCGGATCGGGGATCTGGTGGACCAGGTACTCGTCGAGCGGGCCGAGCGTCATTGCCGTTGTGGTCCTTGTCGCTCAGCGGGCGCCGCGGACGAGCCGTCCGGGGCGGGCCCCGGTGTCCTTGCCGTGGTCCCGGGTCACCTCTCCGGCGACGATGGTGTAGTCGTAGCCTTCCGCTTCCTGCAGCAAGCGGCGGCCTCCGGCGGGGAGGTCATGGGCCATGCGGGGACTGTGGAGGCGGAGGTGGTCAAAGTCGATGACATTGATGTCGGCTCGCTGACCGACCTCGAGCGTCCCCCGGTCACCGAGGCCGTAGAGGGTGGCGGTGTCCTTGGTCTGCTTCTTGACCAGCCACTCGAGCGGCAGCGTGTCACCCCGGGACCGGTCGCGGGCCCAATGGGTGAGCATGAAGGTGGGGATGGAGGCGTCGCAGATCATCCCGCAGTGCGCGCCCCCGTCCGACAGGCCCGACACGGCCTGGGGATGGGTCAACATCTCCCGGATGGCGTCGTGGCTTCCGCCCGCATAGTTGAAGATCGGAAACATCAGCATGGCCAAGCCGTCGTCTTCGAGCATCAGGTCGTAACAGGCTTCGAGGGGCGAGACCCCCGCCGCCTCGGCGATAGCCGCCACCGACCGCTCCGGCACCGGTTCGTAGTCGGGCACCGACCCCAGGGGGTAGAGGCGGTGCAACATGGCCTGCACCATGGTGGACATGCCATCGAAGAGCAGGTCGGGGTCGGGCGGACGATCCTCCTCGGCCAGGATGGCGGCGCGCACCTCCGGCTGGCGCAGCTTGGCGATCCGCGCTTCCAAGGGCAGGTCCGCCAATGCCATGTAGGTGGGGCGCTTGGCGAAGGCGTGGTGGGTCTGCCAGCCGATGAGCATCCCGAAGGGGCGGGCCGCCACCTGGGGGTAGCACTGGGCGCCGTCCTCGCACGCGTCGAGCGATTCGGCCAGCAGCGCCTTCCACAGGTCCGGTTCGGCTTCCACCTGGAGGAGGGCGAAGGTCACGGGGCGGCCGATGGCCGCCGACAGTTTGCGCATCCACGACATCTCTACGGACGCCCGGACCAGGTCCTGGCCGTCGGCTCCCGCCGGGGCGAGCTCGAAGACACCGGTGCCGGCGTCGGTCAACGCGTAACCGAGGGCGTAGAGCTCGTCCTCCGCGGCGAAGGTGCCGGGCACCGGCTCGCCGTCCATGGCCCGGTGGCCGAGTACCCGCGAGGTGGTCACACCGAGCGCTCCGGCTTCGACGGCTTCGCGCACGATGGCCCGCATCTGGGCGATGTCGTCGGGGGTGGCCGGCTCGTTGCGGGCTCCCCGTTCGCCCATCACGTAGCCGCGCACCGCGCCGTGGGCGATCTGCGTTCCGACATCAATGGCCAGATGCCGCTGCTCGAGGACGTCGAGATACTGCGGGAACGACTCCCAACCCCAGGTCATCCCCTCGGACAACGCGGTGCCCGGGATGTCCTCAACGCCTTCCATGAGCTGGATGAGCCACTCCTCCTGGCCCGGGCGGACCGGCGCGAACCCGACACCACAGTTGCCCATGACCACGGTCGTGACGCCGTGTCCCGACGACGGGTTCAGCTCATCGTCCCACGTCACCTGGCCGTCGTAGTGGGTGTGGCAGTCGACGAACCCGGGTGTGACCAAACGACCCCGGGCGTCGATGACCCGTGTAGCGGAACCGCTCACGTCGGGGCCGACGGCGACGACCACTCCGTCTTTGACCGCGACATCACCGATGTAGCGCTCACCTCCAGTGCCATCGACGATCGTCCCGCCGCGGATGAGCAAGTCGTACATGGTCGAACCCCCTGGGAATGACTGCAACCGAGCCGGAGAACTGGATTGAGATTCTAACCTTATGCGGCAACGGTCGGTCTGGGGTTGCGGTTCGCTTCGGTTGTCATCCCGGCACCTTGGATCACGAAGCGCGACACTGGGCGCTCGAGGGCGAAGGAGGACGGATGGGCCCCGGCGCGATGGACACCGACGACACGAGCATGTTCCGGACCCCGTCCATGGTCATCCGTCTGGTGGTGGCGTGCCTCCTCTTGGGCGTCGGCCTGGGTGTCGGGATCTATGGGGGTGTCACCTTCTCCGACCGTTTTTCCAATCCCCTCTCTGCGCCTTACCAGAGCGGACAGTTCAGCCAGCACCTGCAGACCGGCCGGTATCTGGTCTACGCCGCCCCGGTGAGCACCGGCCATGAGACGCCAAGTGAGCTCACCGTTAGCTCTCCGGGTGGGTCACCGGTGCCCGTCGCCCCCTTCGTCGGCGACCAGACCCAAACCCGCAGCGGCACCACTTATGACGCCTTCGCCCAGTTCCAGGCGTCGACGGCCGGCACCTACCACCTGGTCCTGAATCCAATTGGGCCGCCGAGGATCATCGTGGCTCGCACCTTGCTCGACGCGGCCAAATCACTCATCCGGCCCGCCATCGAAACGGTGGCCGGCGGTCTGGTGGCGCTCATCGGAGCGACGGTGCTGGTGCGCACGTTCACCCGGCGCTGGTGGCGCCTGAAGGACACCCGGGCGCTGTGGAGTCCCGGGGGCGCCGAACCGGGTCGAGGGCGCTGGGCTCCGCCTCCTCCGGTGCAGCCGTGGAACGCGGCGCCGTCGCCGTCGCCGTCAATAGCCCAGCCCTGGGACGCTCCGGGCTCTGCCGGGCCTTCCGAACCGGCCAAACCTCCCCCCGGCGGGTTCAGCTGACGCACTGCGGGTTCAGCTGACGCACTGCCTACCATGCCCACAATGAAGCTCGCTGGTGGGCCGGGGGCAACCGAAACAGGGCCGGGGTCGGCCGAAACAGGCGACGACACCGCGTACCAGGTCCATCTCTTCTTCCGTTTCTTCTTCTCCGACTGGGTGCGCGACCCGTCGCGCCAGCGCCTCACCGTGGCGACCACGGGACTCCAAGAAGCGAGCTATCTGCTGTTGCGACGGCTCTACGACGCCGGTCCGGCCAGTGTGAGCGACCTGGCCCGGGGCATCGGCCTCGACCCCTCGACCGTCAACCGCCAGGTGCGGCCGCTACGCGACGAGGGACTGGTGGAGCCGCCTCAGGGAGTGGTCGGCCGTAGCACCGCGTTGCGGGTGACCGAAGCCGGTGCCGCGGTCCTCGCCCGCATGGAGTTGGCTCAGGTCAGAGATTGGGAGCGGGTCCTCGAAGCGTTGCCGGCCGAGCGGCGCGGCGAACTCGGCGCGCTGCTCGGCGATCTGAAAGCGGCCATGATTGCCGCAGCCGCCAGCCGCGACGTCTGATCGCCGCTGCGTCCCCTCAGGAGCGCAGCGCCTCCTCGACGGCTTGCAGGTCGTCGGTCGAGAGTTCCCATGAGGCGGCCGCCGCGTTGGCGTCGACCTGTTCCACCTTGGTCGCGCCGGCCAGGACACACGAGACGCCGGGCTGCACGGCCAGCCACGACAAGGCCAGCTCGGTGATGGTGTGCCCCCGCTCTTGGGCCAGCGTGGTCAACTTGTCGATCTTGTCGAAACGTTCCTCGGTGGCCATGCCCGCGAAGTAGGGCATGGAGGCCATGCGCGTCCCTTCGGGGAACGGTTCGCCCCGCTTGTATTTGCCGGTGAGCAGCCCGGAGACGAGCGGGAAGTACGGAATGACCCCGACGCCGAAGTGACGGCAGGCGGGGACCACTTCGGTTTCCACGTCGCGGACGAGCAGGCTCCACTCGACCTGGTTGGCCACGATGGGTGCGGTGTGAGCCGCCGCGGTTTGATGGGCCGCGTCGGCCACCTGCCAGCCCAGGTAGTTGGAGACCGCGGCGTAGCGCACCTTGCCTTGGTGGACGAGGTCGTTGAGCACGTCGAGGGTCTCGGCGATGGGTGTCATGGGATCGGGACGGTGCTGGTAGTAGAGGTCGATGTAGTCGGTGCCCAGGCGGCGCAGGCTGGCCTCGCAGGCGGCGATGGCGTAGCGGCGCGAGGCGCCCCGGCGGTAGGGGCCGTCGCCCATGGGCGAAACGAACTTGGTGGCGATGACGACCTCGTCGCGACGCTGGCCGAGCGCCGCGCCCAGAAACTCCTCCGACGCGCCCCGGCCGTAACTGTCAGCGGTGTCGAACATGGTGTAGCCCGCGTCGAGGGCGGCGTGTACCACCTCCGCTGACGCGTCCTTGTCGAGGCGCATACCGAAGTTGTTGCATCCGAGGCCCACCACGGAGCTGACAAGCCCCGAGTGTCCGACATTGCGCAGTTCCATGGCTATCCCCTTTTGAGAAAACTGGTGATCTGATCGATGACGAACTCCCGCTCGGCGTCGGTGGTGCCGTGCCCGCAGGGCAGCAGCATCCCCGACTCCATCACACGGTCCGCGTTGGGCAGGCCCGACGCCGGAAGGCGGAACTCCACCCCTTTCATCATCGGCTGGCGAGTCACGTTACCGGTCCAGATGGTCCGCGTATCGATCCCGCGGCCTTCGAGGTACTCCTGGAGGTCAGCCCGGCCGAACGGGGCCTCAGGTCGCACCAAGACCGGGTAGCACAGCCACGCCGTGTCCAGCCCCTCCGTTTGGCGCGCCGGGATGAAGGTGTCCGCCTGCTGCGCGAAATAGTCACTGTAGCCGGCGAAATGGCGCTGACGAACCGACTGGAACTCGGCCAGCTTGTCCAGTTGGCACAGGCCGAACGCCGCGCCGAGCTCCGACGGCTCGAAGTTCCAGGGCAGCACATCGAAGATGTAGTCGTTGTCGTAGGGGATGCCGTCGAGGTCCTCGCGAAATACCCGTCCGCCGCCTTTGGTCCCGAAGAGATGGGGCTCCGAGCGGCGGCCCCAGCGACGCAGCATGAGGCCCAGGTCGCGCAGTTCGTCGCTCTCGAGTAGGACCATGCCCCCGTTGCCGGCGCACGTCACGATGTGGGCCATAGCGAAACTGGTGACCGAGATGTCGGAGCGGGTGCCCGTCGGCGTGCCCCGCAGGGTCATACCGAGGCCGTCGCAGGAGTCCTCGATCACCTTGCAGCCGTGGGCGTCGGCGATCTGTCGGATGGCGTCCCAGTCCGCCGCGTTGCCGATCAGGTTGGGTACCAGCAACGCCGACGTGGCGGGGGTGATCATCTCCTCGATGCGCGCCACATCGATGTTGAACGTGTCGAGTTCGACGTCGACGAACACCGGAATGCACCCGGCGCGCACGATCGGCGCGATGTCGGTGGAAAAGGTGAGCGGCGAGGTGATGACCTCCGAGCCTTTGGGCAGGTCAAGCAACTCGATGGCCAGGTAGAGGGCGGAGGAGCCCGAGTTGCACATCAAGCCCAGCGGCTTGCCGAACAGCGCGGCCACCTTCCGCTCCATCTCCATGACATGTGGGCCCGGACGCAGCGCAGTGGGGCCTCCCTGCAATACGGCGAGCACGGCGTCGATCTCTGCCTGGTCGTGGACGCTCTGGGCGTAAAGGATCCGCGGGGGTGTGTCCATCACCAAGAAGTGTAGCAATACACGACTTGGGTTACTCCGTGGTCGACCCGGCGACCATGGCGAAGGCGTCCCACATGGCCGCGTACCGGCCGCCCCGTTCGAGGAGTTCGTCGTGGGCGCCGATCTCCACCACCTGACCCCGTTCCAATACCACGATGCGGTCCGCGCTCTGCGCGGTCTGCAGGCGATGGGCGATGACAACGGTGGTGCGGTGGCGCGACACCTGCTGCATGGCCGCGGCGACCCGGCTCTCGGTGGCCAGGTCCAGGTTGGAGGTCGCTTCGTCGAGGAGCAGCACGGCGGGGTTGACCAGCTCGGCCCGGGCCAGGGCGATCAGCTGGCGTTGCCCCGACGACAGGGAACGGCCGCGCTCGGCGATCTCATGGAGATACCCGCCGGCCAGCTCGGCAATGAAGTCGTGGGCGCCCACCGCCCGGGCTGCGGCCTCCACCTCGGCGTCGGTGGCGCCAGGGCGCCCGTACGCGATGTTGTTGCGGATGGAGCCGGTGAACAGGAACGCTTCTTGGGGGACGTAGCCCAGCTGCTGGCGGAACTGTCGAAGATCGAGAGAGCGCAGGTCGTGGCCGTCGATGCGTACGCTGCCCTCGTCGGGGTCGTAAAAGCGGGCCAGCAGCTTCATGATCGTCGACTTGCCGGCGCCGGTCTCGCCCACCAACGCCACGGTTTCGCCCGCCGCGATGCGCAGGTTGATGCCGCGCAGGGCCTCGGGGGGCTTGGTGGCCCGGGCGTCGGGGGACTCCAGGAGACGGGCGTCGGCCGGCCCCCGCCGGGCCGGTGATCGAGGCCCCCGCCCGGGTCGGGGGATCGCCTCGGGGTAGCCGAAACGGACGTCCTGCAGGGCGAGCTCGCCTCGGAGGCGGTCGAACGCCACGGGCTGGGAAGGCTCCGGGGTGAGCGTGTCGAGGGCCATCAGGTCGGCGATGCGACTCACCGAGACTCTGGTCTGCTGCCAGGAGTCGAAGACTTGCGACAGTTGCTGGATGGGCGAGAAGAACATGTCGATGTAGAGGATGAAGGCGATCAGGGCGCCCGAAGTCAGGTGTCCCGAGACCACCAAACCGGCGCCCACTCCTAGCACGATGGCGTCGGCCACCCCCGAGAGGAACTGGACGAAGGGAAAGTAGGTGGCCACCAGCCGCTGCGCGCTGACCCGCGAGTCGAGGTAGTCCCGGCCCAGGCCGTGGAATCGGTTCATGGTGGCCGCTTCGTGGACGAAAGCCTGCGATTCGCGTACCCCCGAGAGGCTCTCCTGGAAATCGGCGTTGACCACCGCGATCCGCTCGCGGGCCACGTCGTAGAGCACGGCCGCTCGGCGCCGGAACGCGACGGTCGCTGCGGCCAAGGGCACCACAACGGTGAGGGTCAGCAAACCGAGTTCCACGTTGATGATCACCAGCGCCACGCCCACCCCGACAAAGGTGACCAGCGAAACCAGGGCCGAGAGCACCCCGTTTTCGATCAGCGACTCAAACTGGTCGACGTCGGTGGTCATGCGGGTCATGATCCGACCGGCCATCTCGCTCTCGTAGTAGTTGAGCGACAACCGTTGGAGTTGCGCCCAGATGCGCAGCCGGAGCGACAGCATGATGCGCTGCGCGGCGCGACCGGTGACGAAGGTCTCCCCGATCTGGTCCACCATGTCGGCCAGGGTGATGATGAGGAAGATGGCGGAAGCCCCGAAGAGCACGCCTTGGGCCCCTTTCGACACCCCGTTATCCACGCCCGTCTTGATCAGTACCGGTCCCGCCAACCCGGCGAGGGCGTCGAGCACGACCAGCACCAGACCCAGCAGCAGCGGCCGGCGGAACTCGCCCAGCAACCGCGACAGGTTGAAGTGGCGGTTGCGGCGCGACTCGCCGACCACGTCGACCTCCGGGAAATCGCGGACGGGGGGCAGCGCGGCGACCCGGGCCAGCAACTCGGGGGTGGGCGCCAGGTTGGCCCGCCAGGCGCCGCCCCCGCCGCCGCCCAGGCCGGGGCCGATACTGGGTGCACCGATGGACCGCGCATTGAAAATGCCGGTCTTGTCAGTTTGGGGGACGCCCACCCACGCCGACGCCGTCGTGGTCAGCGCCAGGGTCCGGTCAGCGACGGCCGCCGCTTGGGCCGTTTCCAGTCCCGTGAGCAGGGTGCGGTAGAAGGGGCTGCGCTCCAGCAGCTCGTCATGCGAGCCCTCCTCGACCACGCGGCCGTGATCGAGGACCACGATACGGTCCGCCAAATGGAGCGTCGAGCGACGATGGGCCACCAGCAGGGTGGTGCGCCCTGCCATGACCTCGCGCAGGGCCGAGTGGATCGCCGTCTCGGTTTGCGCGTCGACCGCGCTGGTGGCGTCGTCGAGGATCAGGATGCGCGGGTCATAGAGCAGCGCCCGGGCCAGGGCCACCCGTTGGCGCTGGCCTCCGGAGAGGGTCAGGCCCCGCTCGCCCACCACCGTGTCGTAGCCCCGGGGCAACGCGGCGATGAACCCGTGCGCGCCGGCCGCTCGAGCCGCGGCCTCGATGTCGGCCTCGTCGGCCCCCGGCCGCCCGTAGGCGATGTTGTCCCGTACCGATTCAGAGAAAAGAAAGCTCTCCTCGAATACCACTCCCACCTGGCTCCGCAACGAGTGGAGGGTCACGTCGCGTACGTCGACCCCGTCGACGGTCACCGCACCGGCCTGGGGGTCGTAAAAGCGCGAAACGAGCAGCGCCAGGGTGGACTTGCCACTCCCGCTCGGCCCCACCAGGGCGACGCGTTGGCCGGCGGGGATATGCAGATCGAGCCCTTGGAGCACGGGCGGCCCGTCGTCGTAGGCGAAGCTCAGCTGCGAAAAGTCCAGATCGCCGCGTAACTCGGGCAACTCGATGGCATCGGGTGGGTCGGTGATGGCAGGTTGCAGGTCGAGCAGCTGGAAGATTCGCTCCACCCCGGCCCGGGCCTGCTGCCCGATGGTGAGCACCCCGGCCAGGCGCTGGGCGGGGGCCACCAGTTGGGTGACGTAGGTGGAAAACGCCAGGAATGTGCCCAGGGTGATCCGGTGGTGCAGGGCCAGCCAGCCTCCGAAGGCCAAGATGGCCACCTGCCCCAGGGCGGGCACCGCTTCGAGGAACGGTTGGTAACGCGACTGCAGGCGGACCGCGCGCATCTGCGAGCCGTAGAGGGTTTTGGACGCATCGGCGATGCGCCCCAGCTCCCGTCCCTCCTGCCCGAACGCTTTGACCACCCGCACCCCGTTGACGTCCTCGTCCACGATCTGGACCACCTCGCCTTCGCGCTGCTGGCCGTCCCAGGTGGCCGGGAACACCCGCCACCGCATGCGGTACGAGATGACCAGCACCACCGGCACGATGACGATGCTGACGAGGGCCAACAGCGGGGAGAGGTAACACATGACGCCCACCGAGAGCACCACCAGCAGGATGTTGCTGCTCATGATGGGAAAAAAGTTGAGCAGGCCCTGGACCAGCGTCGAGTCGGAGTTGGCCCGGCCCACCAGCTGTCCCGTCGGCATGCGGTCGAGGTTGGTGGCGTCCATGGACTGGAGGTGGTCGTGCATGGCGTTGCGGAGGTCGTACTGCACCCGCAGCGCTACGCGCCCGCCCATATAGCGGCGGATGTAGGCGAACGCGAACGCCGCACCGGCCAGGGCGACCAGTAGGACCAGCCACGGCCAAAGGGCCGAGGTGTGCGTGAGGATCACTCCGTCGAGGATCTGGCGCTCCACCAGCGGGACCAGTGTCTGGGCCACCCCGCCGAGCACCGCGGCGCCCAGCGAGGCGAGGACGTCGCGTCGCTGGCGCATCATGTAGCCCCAGAGTCGGCGAATCCATCCCGGCTCTACGGTCATGGGCGCGCCTCGGGCATCCGTTGCACGCTACCGGAACAGTTCGCTAACGGAACTAACGGCCGGGCAGTAGCGCTAGCAGCTGGCGGCGGCGATGCGGCCGGCCACAATGCTGCGGCGGGTGTCGCCGGCGGCCAGCGCCTCCAGGGTGGCCGTCTGCAACTGGGCGTCGTCGCTGCAGCGTTCACCGAGGGCGTAGAGCAGGTCGGGTTGACCGGCGGCCAGGGTGGCGTCGCGGATGGCCACGTCAATGTGGTTGCGCCAAATCTCGATCTCCGGGCTGTCCGACGAGGCCAGCAGCGGGCCCCGGTAGCAGTGAACCGCAGCGGCCACATCGCCGGCGGCCACTGCGGCGAGCAGCCGGCGGTGGTCGGCGTCGACGGCGCCCACCAGACGGTAGGGGCGCGACCCCACCCGGCCGCCCAGCAGGTGGCGCAGGTGGGACAACTCGGCCTTGACGGTGGAGCGCCCCACCGGCCGGTCGCCGTAGACCCGGCCGGTCAGTTCGTCGAGCGTGCAGCCCTCCGGGTGCAACGAAAGAACCGTCAGCAACTCGAGCTGGCGTCGGGTGACGGGTACCGCCACCCCGTCCACGCGCACCGAGGGGGGACCCAGCGTCGTCAGCTCGATGGCGTGCGCCGCCTCCGACGACGCCAACCCCACAGGGAGTTGCGCGGCCAGTTCGTGCTCCACGCATCGGGCGAGAGCGCCCACCGTGGTCAACAGGGCGGGATGAGCCCGTTCCCAGGTGGTGCTGACATCGAGGACTCCCAGGAATCTGCCGGAGCGGGGGTCGCTGACCGGAGCGGAATAACAGACCCAGTCATGGACCATCGGAGCGAAATGTTCGGCAGAAAACACCGATGCGGGGCGCTCCGTCACGCAGGCCAGAGCCAGCGCGTTGGTCCCCACCGCCGCCTCGGCCCAGCATCCGCCCCGCGTGAAGTGCACCTCGTCGGCCCGCCGGGTCATCGTCCGCCCGCCGGCCGCCCAGGCGATGGTCACCGTTTCGTCGGTGATGGCGGCCATCAGGTCGCCATCGGCCGCCAGGTCGCGCAGGTCGTCGAGGATCACCCGGCAGGCCCGGCCGAGCGCCGAGCGTTCCCAGTTGGCGACAACGTCGTCGGGCGTGGCCAGCGGCGCCTCGGCGATCCCGGGGTTCACCGCGAGGGCGGAGCGCGCCCACGAGGAGAGGACATCGGAGCGGGCGTCCACCGCCTGCTGGCCGTCCACCACCCGGGCGCGCCAGGAGTGTTCGAGCACATGGCGCCGATCACGCAGTTGCTTGTCCATACGTCCCCCGGTCGACCAGACCGCTTTGCACGCTACCGCCGTCAACCAACCTTTTCCCAACCTTCCCTGAATATGGTGCGCGGAGATCACCCACAGGAGGACACCAGCATGCGCTACACACCGCCCGGTGCAGCCGGGAGTTCGGTCGCCGTCGAGGCCCGCTACGACAACTTCATCGGGGGCAAATGGATCCCGCCGGTCGAAGGTCGCTATTTCGAAGATTTCGCTCCGATCACCGGTAAGGCGTTCACCGAGATCGCCCGCTCCGACGCCAAGGACATCGAGCTGGCCCTCGACGCGGCCCACGCGGCAGCCGACTCGTGGGGGCGCACCAGCGCCACCGAGCGCTCCGCGGTACTGCTCAAGATCGCCGATCGCCTGGAGGCCAACCTGGAGAACCTGGCCCTCGCTGAATGCTGGGAGAACGGCAAGCCCATCCGGGAGACGCTGGCCGCCGACCTTCCGCTGGCCGTGGACCACTTCCGCTATTTCGCCGGTGTGGTGCGCGCCCAGGAGGGCGGCATCTCCCAGCTCGACGACGACACGGTGGCGTACCACTTCCATGAGCCGCTGGGCGTGGTGGGCCAGATCATCCCCTGGAACTTCCCCATCCTCATGGCCACCTGGAAGCTGGCCCCCGCGCTGGCAGCCGGCAACTGCGTGGTGCTCAAGCCGGCCGAGCAGACCCCATGGTCGATCCTCAAGGTCATCGAGCTCATCGCGGACATCCTGCCCGACGGGGTACTGAACGTCGTCAACGGATTCGGCGTGGAAGCGGGCAAACCGCTGGCCAGCAACAAGCGGATCGCCAAGATCGCGTTTACCGGCGAAACCACCACCGGCCGCCTCATCATGCAATACGCGTCCGAGAACGTGATTCCGGTCACCTTGGAACTGGGGGGAAAGAGCCCCAATATCTTTTTTGCGGATGTGATGGCGGCCGATGACGATTTCTTGGACAAGGCCATCGAGGGCTTCGTGATGTTCGCCCTCAATCAGGGTGAGGTGTGCACCTGCCCCAGCCGCGCCCTCATCCACGAGTCGATCTACGAACCGTTCATGGCCCGGGCCATCGAACGGGTCAAAGCCATCAAGTTGGGCGACCCCCTCGACACCGAAACCATGGTGGGAGCACAGGCTTCCAACGACCAGCTTGAGAAGATCCTCTCCTACATCGACATCGGCAAAGCGGAAGGCGCAGAGATCCTTGTCGGCGGCAATCGCCGTCAGGTGGAGGGGTACCCCGACGGTTATTACATGGAGCCCACAGTGTTCAAGGGCCAAAACAGTATGCGGATCTTCCAGGAGGAAATTTTCGGCCCGGTGGTTTCGGTCACCACCTTCGACCACGAAGCCGAAGCCATCCGCATCGCCAACGACACCCTTTACGGGCTGGGCGCCGGCGTGTGGGCCAGGGACGCCAACACGGGGTACCGGGCCGGGCGGGCCATCAAGGCCGGACGGGTATGGACCAACTGCTACCACCTCTACCCGGCGCACGCCGCGTTCGGTGGTTACAAGGGTTCGGGCATCGGCCGGGAAAACCACTCGGCCATGCTCGACCACTACCAGCAGACCAAGAACCTGTTGGTCAGCTACAGCCCCCAGCGGCTCGGGTTTTTCTGAGCCGGTGGGCACGCGGCCGATGACCCGGGTGGAGATCACACCGGCGGCCGCCGCGTACGTCGAGCGGCTGGTGGAACAGCACGGTCCGCTGCTGTTCCACCAGTCCGGCGGGTGCTGCGACGGTTCGAGCCCCATGTGTTACCCGCGCGACGACTTCCGGGTCGGTGACCGGGAGGTGTATCTGGGCGAGGTATCCGCCACCCCGTTCTACATGGGACCCGACCAGTACCAGTACTGGTCGCACACCCACCTCACCGTGGATGTGGTGCCCGGACGGGGAAGCGGCTTCTCGGTGGAGGCCCCCGAGGGGGTCAGGTTCCTCATTCGCTCCCGCCTCTTCACCGAGGAGGAGCTGGCGGCCCTCGAACCGGTCGAGACCGGCTGCCACCATCAACCCGCAGCGGCCGCCAACCCGTCCGAGGCCGGTGGGCGCCAATCTGCGTAAAGGCTGCTGGCTACTATCGTGGTGGCAGAGACTGACAACTGGGAGGGCAACGTGAAGAGCTGGGATACGTTTTACATCGACGGCAAGTGGGCTGCGCCGTCATCGGACGCCGTGATCGAAGTCATTTCGCCCCACACCGAAGAGGTCATCGCCACGGTCCCCGACGGCGCGCCGGCGGATATCGACGCTGCGGTCGCGGCTGCCCGAAATGCATTCGACAACTCGGATTGGTCCCGGATGTCGCCCGCCGAGCGGGCCGAGATCGCGCAGCGCTTCGCCGACCTCTACGCCGGGCGGTTGGGCGAGATGTCCGATCTCATCACCGCTGAGATGGGCTCGCCGGCCAGTTTCTCCCAGCTGGCCCAGGCCCCCGCTCCCTGGATGATGCTCTCGACGTTCATCGGCATCGCCAAAGAGTTCCCTTGGGAGGAGGAGCGGGCCGGAGCGCTCGGATCCCCCGTTATCGTTCGGCGGGAGCCGGTCGGCGTGGTGGCCGCCATCGTGCCGTGGAACGTCCCCCAGTTCGTGACCATGTCCAAGCTCGCCCCCGCCCTCCTCTCGGGCTGCACCATGGTCCTCAAGCCCGCCCCCGAAACGCCGCTCGACGCCTACCTGCTGGCCGAGCTGCTCGACGAAGCGGGCGTGCCCGCCGGCGTTGTCAATATCATCCCCGCCGGCCGCGAGGCCGGCGAGCATCTGGTCCGCCATCCCGGCATCGACAAGGTGGCCTTTACCGGTTCCACCGCGGCGGGCCGGCGCATCGCCGGGATCTGCGGCGAGCAGCTCAAGCGCTGCAGCCTGGAGCTGGGCGGCAAGTCCGCAGCCATCATCCTCGATGATGCCGACCTGGCCAGCACTGTCCAGGGATTGAAGTTCGCGTCCCTCATGAACAACGGCCAGGCCTGTGTGGCCCAGACCCGCATTCTGGCCAGCCGGGACCGCTACGACGAGGTCGTCGACGCGTTGGGTGAGGTCATGAGCGGGCTGGCGGTGGGCGATCCCGCGGATCCGGCCACCGAGATCGGACCGCTGGTGGCGGAGCGCCAACAGGAACGCGTCGAGAAGTACATCGCTCTGGGCCAAGAAGAAGGGGCCCGGCTCGTTGTCGGCGGCAATGGGCGCCCGAGCGGACAGGACCGGGGTTGGTACGTGCGGCCCACCCTGTTCGCCGGGGTGTCCAACGAGATGCGCATCGCCCGGGAAGAGATCTTCGGACCGGTCCTCGCGGTGATCCCCTACGACGATGTCAACGACGCGGTGCGCATCGCCAACGACAGCGACTACGGCCTGGCCGGATCGGTGTGGACGTCCGACCTCGAGGCGGGGATGGACGTGGCCCGGCGGGTGCGTACCGGCACCTACGGCATCAACCACTACACGATGGACTTCGCCGCACCCTTTGGGGGCTACAAAGCCTCCGGTGTGGGCCGCGAGTTCGGCCGTGAAGGCCTCGGCCACTACGTCGAGCTGAAGACCATCACCCCGCCCGGGGCGGGGATTGCCGCCGCTGGCTGAGGCGGCCGCTGCGCAAGATTTGCGAGACGGGGCTGCGGGCGCATTCGGCGACTGCGGCCCCGCGTCGCGTCGGGCGGCCGGTTAGTCGCGTCCGCCGTCGAGGCCGGGGGCGTCGTCGGGGATCTCGTCGAAATCGATGCTCCCCGAGGGATCGTCGGCGTCGTCGATGGCGGGAATGTCCAACAACTGCGAGCCGGGCACGGCGTCCCCGTCGGCGTCGACCTCGTCGCCTTCACTCCACTCGTCGACCCCGCGGCGCTGCAAGGGGTCCACATCCCACCCTGCCGCGTCGTCGCCGCGCGACGGCGGCCCGGAACCGTCCGGGTCGTCCATGCCGCCGTCGATCAACGACAGGCGGTCAGGGTCATCGAAGAGCGCGCCGGCCTCGGCCAGCTCCTCCTGGTCGACGACGATCTCTGAGTCCAGGTCCCGTTGGCCTTCCGGTCCCCGTCCCGGCCGGTAGCCGTCCTCGTCGTCGAGCGACTCGTCCAGGTTGGCGTAGGCCTCGTTGTCGTCGGGAGGCTCATCGAAAGTGTCCGAGTCGGTCATGATGCTCTACCTTCGCGCCCCTCGAGCAGACCCCGCACATACGCAGCCTGTCCGGCGTGTTGCAGCGCGTCGTCGGCCACACTGACCAGGCGTACGCCCAGGGTGACCGGCGGATCCCAGCGCCGGTCCACGATGCGATCCAGGTCACTCTCGCTCAACCCGCCGAGGAAGACCTCGGTGCGCCGTTGCACCGCGTCGAGGTAATCGACAAGCGCGTCGGTTCCCTCGGGGCGGACCTGCGCCACGTCGTCGGGACGGTGGCCGTAACCGGTGTTCGACGGATCCGGTACCAGCCCGAAACGCTCCGCCCAGCCTTCGCCGGCCCAGATCTGGTCCTCGCCCAGGATCTCTGCGATGTGATGGTCCTGCACGCGGGCGACGTGCCAGACAAGCCAGGCGACGGTGTTGGCGCCCGGCTCAGGCGGGGTCGTCAGCTGGTCCGGATCAAGACCCGATGTGGCGCTGCGGGCCAACGGCGGAATGCGGCCGTACAACTCGATCAGCAGTGCAGCAATGTCCATGCGGTACTTCCTCTGCGAAAAGGTGACGTTCGATTCCGAACCTACCGGGGGGTGTGGTCGCGAAGGAAGTGCCGAACGGCCTGTACTGCTTGTGCGACGTGTTCCGCCGTGTCTTTCCAGGGCTCGCATAGTTCGGCCCGGGGCGCCAGGGCGGCGATCTCGCGGCCGGTGGCCGCCGGGTGGTAGTCGTCGATGCCCGGCAGCACCAGCATGGGTGTCTGACAGCTGCGGACAACATCCCTCGACACGCTGACCACGAAGTCAGCCGCCCACATCCTGGTGGCGAAGGCCTGCACCGCTGCCTCGTCCACGTCGGGTCGCTGGTCCACCAGCTGCGCGCCCCAGGACCTCCACATGGCGTCGAAAAGGGCCGCGTTGTCCGGCTCGACGCCGATCGGTTGCTCCAACACCGCAGCAGTCACGCGCCGCGGGGCTCGCTCCAGCAGTTTCAGGATGAAGGACCCTCCGATGCAGCATCCCATCACGTGGCAACGGTCGATCCCCAGGTGGTCGAGCAGCGCCAGCTGATCGTCGACGTAGGCACCCCACGGATCATCGGCGTCGAGCGGTCCGCTTGATGCCCCGGCGTTGCGCTGATCCATGGCCACCAGGCGGAAATCGTCCGCGTACTCAACGAGGGGGTTGATAGCCGCCCGGTCCCAGATCTCGATGGCCGACAACATCCCCCCGGGTGCCAAGAGCAGCAGCGGGTAACCGTCGCCGTGCTCCTCGTAATAGATGGTGGTCGCTCCTCGCTCGAGTAGCGGCATGGCCAGTCTCCCTCTCTCGGTCAGCGCGGTGTCGGCGACCGTCGCGCTGCTGTATCGGCGCCGGAGGCTAACAAGCCGGTACCGTCAGGTCGTGGGATCCTATGAGTGCATTGAGCGACCCGGGTCGGCGGCCCGGGCCGTGCTCCTGCACCCGCATCCCGATATGGGCGGCAACCGTCACCATCCGCTGATCGACGCCCTCTACCGGGGCCTCCCCCTCACGACCTGCCGCTTCGACTTCACCTCCTCCGCCGTCGGGCCGGCCCAGGAGCAGGTGGCCGCGGCGCTCGATCGTGCCCCGGGTCCCGGCGTGGTCCTCGTGGGTTACTCCTTCGGCGCCGACATCGCGCTGACCATCGTCGATCCCCGGGTGCTCGGTTGGTTCCTGATCGCCCCCCCGCTCCGGGTGGTCGAGCCGGCGGCCATGGGCGCCGCCGCCGATCCTCGCCCCAAGCACCTGGCGGTGCCGCAGTTCGACCAGTTTTGCCCACCTGAGCGGGCGGCCCAAGTGACGGCCGGGTGGACAGCCACCACCGTGGCGCCCATCGCGCACGGCGACCACTTTCTGGCCCGGCGCAGCGACGCCGTTGTCGAGGCGGCCAGGGCGTGGCTCCCCTCGGTAGTCGCCGAACTCTAGGCCTACCGATCGCGACAGAAACTACAGCTACGACGTCAGCAGCCGATGACATCAGTGATGCTTTCCGAGGCCCCCTCCTGCCCTGAATGCGGTCAGTCCATGACCCGGGTAGCCGACCACGCGGTCCGCTACCGCTGCCCCGCCTGCCAGGGTCAGATGCTCGGCCTCGTGCCGTTCGAGCACATCTTGGAAGACGGTATGGGTGCCCGGATCTGGGTGGCCTCGTCGGAAGGTGCTCCCGCCGGCCCCTGTCCGTTCTGTCGGCGTCCGATGCGCCAGGTCCCGCCATCGGAGGACCGGCCCCCCGCCGCTGCGGTGTGCCGCACCTGCGAGCAGGTGTGGATTCCGGCGGCCGCAGACACCTGGGTGAGCCAGCACGCGGCGGCAAACCTGCGGCTGTCGCCGCTGCATTCGATGCCCACTGAGTGCAGCGCCTGCGGTGCACCGTGGCATCCCGACACGCAGGGCGCCTGCCCGTACTGCCACGCGCAGCTGACACCGCCCGTGTTGTCAACCTACGAGCCGGCGCCGCCCGCCCCTTCCGGCGAACCGTTCCTGAGCACCGTTATCGGGCTTTTTGATCGGGGGATCCGCTTTTAGCTGGGTAGGGTGACGGCCATGAGCGACGACCGACTGTCGAGTGCGGACCCAACTCCTCGACGTTCCCCCGAAGCGGTCATCGCCGACTATCTGTTGCAGTTCGCGGAACCCGACGAGCAACCGGAAACGCCGGGGCCCGACGCAAGCGGGCTCATCCAGTGGCTGCGCGACGAGGGTTGGGAGATCAAAGCGGTCCTGGGAATCTGACGCCGCCGTCGGTCTGGGCTGGGCGCCGGACTACCCAGTGGCCGGACGCCACTCGAGCATCATCAGACTGGCGTCGTCTCTGAGCGGTCCGGCGCGATGCGTCATGACTTCGGCGGTGATGCGCCGCAGGGTTTCCGCCGCAAGTAGATGGTTGGACAGGTGGCGCTCGAATTGTTCGACGAGGCGCTGGTAGCCGAACTCGTCGCCGTCCTTGGGTCGTGCTTCGACGACGCCGTCGGAGTAGAAGAGCACGCGGTCGCCTGCCTCCAGATGGCTTTCGCCCACCTCGGAAACCTGGATTCCCAGTCCGAAGGGTTTGCATGGAGCGGCATGAAGGTCACCGACGACCCGGATACCCCGAGCAAGCAACGGATCCGGGTGGCCGGCGTTGATCCACGAGATTCGACCGGAGCTGACGTCGAGCTGACCGAGGTGGCCTGAAACAAAGATTTCCCCGCCGAACTCCTCGATCAGGGTCTGGTCGATCTGCAATGCCGTCTCGACCAGGTCAAGGCCAAGACGTCGAGCGTGACGTGACCCGGCGAGGACGAGACCGCTGGCCAGCGCAGAGCGCAGGTTGTGCCCCATGGCATCAAGAAACACAAATGAGAAAAGGTCGCCGTTGAGTGAGTAGTCGAAACCGTCGCCTCCCACGTCGTACGCGGGTTCCAGCTTCCCCGCCAGGGCCACGTCGGCGGACCGAAAGGCCAGCGGGGGTAACAGCATGTCCCACTGCAGTTCCGCCGACAGGCTCATGTGCTCGCGCCGGCGGCGCACCTCCACAAAGTCCGTGTAGCGTCCCGAGGTGCGCAGGAGGTGACCGACGAGCCGGCCGAGGTCCTCGCACAGCGCCAAGATTTCGTCGTCGACAGCGTCGAATCCGGCTTCGAGCACGCCGATTTGCTCGGCTCGCTCTCGTAGGGGAGCCCACACCCGCCAGCCCTCGGCCGTCTCGGCTGACAAGACGGTCTGAGACTGATACGCCCGCCCGGCCATGGTGCCGACGATGGCCACGGCGCTTCTGGGTTCGCGGGCTTGGGAGACCGGGCCGATGGGCTGGAGCATGTGCTGCGCGTAATCGGTGACGTAGATCACCAAGTGGTGGCCGCCGCCCTCGGCCAGCGCAGCAGCCACCGATTCGACCAAGCGATCGGGTGCCGCGAGGTCCGCTCGGCGGAGCAGGTCGCTGATGATCTCCGCTCGGCGCATCCAGCCGATGCTACGTGGGGTCAGCCCCGTTGGCCGATCAGTGATCGCCGCAGCTCGATCAGGGGCCGACCAACCCGTGGGGAAACTCCGGGGCTCTGCGCCCGTCGGCCCAGGATCGGGAGGCCGCAGTACCCAAACGCTTGGCGGTATCGGTGGCCATGGCCACCAGCAGACGTCGGTTGCGTACATCGTCGGTGTCAACGGCAGGGTCGAGAAGCGGACGGGTGATAACTCCGAGGACGGCGTCGACAACCACGCGTTGTTCGCCGGTGGCGTGGTCGCCGGCCAGCAGCGTCACCATGCGCTCGTGCCGGTGCGAGTGCTGCGGGTCGATGTGCACGGGCCAGTTGCTGGAGATGCCCCGCAGGATGAGCAGCACCACGGCCCGGTGCTCGCAGTAGATGTCCACCAAGGCGGCGAGCAGCGCGATGCGATCGGCAGGCGACAGCGGCACGTCGCCGTGGGCGTAGCGATCGATCGCCGTATCGAGGGCGCTGTCGAAGGGGGCCACGATGGCCTGGTACAAGTCCGCGGTGCTGGCGAACTGGCTTTCCACCAGGCTCGTGGGCAGCCCCGCCTCGGCAGCAACCTTGTCCAGAGTGACCCCTTCAGGGCCTTTGGTGACAAACTCCCACTCCGCTGCCTGCAGGATCGCCGCCCGGGACCCGTTTTGCGGGTTGATGCGCTGCATATACTCGCCCTTCTGCCGATGGCCCGTCCCACGGGCACCCTAGTTTCGAACTGAACAGTCAGTAATTGATGGTCTGAGTCTAGTTGCAGAGTGGCCCGCTGAGGCCGGGAGTACCCTGCGGGACAGTGACCGAGCTATTGGCTGCGTCGATTTCTTCGGATGGGGCCGGGACCGACCGCGCGTCGGGGAGGCGATGGGGCCGCAGCCTGCGCCGGGAGGTTCCCCGCAGCTCGCACGGCCAGTTTGAACCGCCGGCCGACCGGACCGATCCAATATCCCTGCTCGAAGCGGCCAATGAAGGAAGGGTGGCGGAGCTCATCCCTGTCCGCTTCGGGCGGATGGCCGCCTCCCCGTTCAGCTTCTTCCGGGGCTCGGCGGCCGTCATGGCGGCCGATCTGGCGTCGACCGGTACCACGGGGATCTACGCACAGATTTGCGGAGACGCCCACCTGACCAACTTCGGTTGCTACGCCTCGGCGGAGCGCCGCTTGGTATTCGGCGTCAACGACTTCGACGAAACAATGCGCGGGCCTTGGGAGTGGGACCTCAAGCGACTGGCAGCCAGTGTGGTGGTCGCGGCTCGCGACATTGCCTTGAGCGATCGTGAAGCGAGGGCGGCGGCGCTCGCCGCGGCGCGGTCCTATCGCGAGCACATCGACCGCTACGCCGAAATGGGCCTCCTCGACGTGTGGTATGCCACGGTGGACGTGGCGGCGGTGCTGCCCCTCATGCGGGCCATGCGGGCCCGCGCGAGGAAAACTGCCGATCTGGCGCGCCAGCGCGACCACTTGAGGGCGTTGCGCAAACTGACCGAGATGGACGCAGGCACGCGCCGCATACGCCACGCTCCGCCGCTGGTGCTGCGAGTGGACGACAACGAAACGATCATGGCGCAGCTCGCGCAGCTGATCGACCAGTACCGCAGCACGCTGCCCGACGAGCGTCGCCACCTCTTTGACCGGTACCGGTTGACCGATGTGGCCATGAAAGTGGTGGGAGTGGGCAGCGTAGGGACCCACTGCTGGATCGGGCTGCTCCACGGCCAAGGCCAAAATGCTGCGGATCCGCTGTTCCTTCAGGTCAAGGAGGCCCGTACCTCGGTGCTGGAACCGGTGCTCGGACCGGCCCCCTTTGCTCACCACGGCCAGCGGGTGGTCGTGGGGCAGCGGCTGATGCAGGCGTTCCCCGACGTTCTGCTGGGCTGGACCACCGCCCCGGAGTCCGGTCGCCATTACTACGTCCGCCAGCTGCAGGATATGAAAGGGTCCTTCTCGGTGGAGGGCATGCGCGGCCGCGAGTTGGCCGCCTACGGATCGCTGTGTGGTTGGACGCTGGCCCGTTCCCATGCGAGATCAGGTGACGCTCCTGCCATCGCCGGGTACCTGGGCCGATCGCCGGCTTTCGACGTGGCCGTTGAGGCGTTCGCCTGTGCGTACGCAGACCAAAACGAGCGCGATTACCGCACGTTCATCGACGCGGTGGCTACCGGTCGGTTGGAGGCCGTTTCCGACGTGTGAAGCGTCGGTTGGTTCAGGCGTCGCCGGCGACGTGGGGCGTACAGTTCCCGCATGGCCGACCAATCTCAGAGCGCTCGGCGAGCCGAGACGCTCGCTACCGTCCTACTGTCGGCGGCAACGGTGTTCACCGCATGGAGCGCGTTCCAAAGCGCCAAATGGAGCGGCGTCCAAGCGACCAGCTTCAGCCAGGCATCGGCGACCCGTACCGAATCCGTTCGGGCCTCCACCCAGGCCGGCCAGCAGTCGCTGGGCGACGTTTCTCAGTTTACGGCCTGGCTTGACGCCCAGGACCAGCGACAGACAGCCGTCGCCGTCCGGACCGCAGCCACCTTCCGAGGTGAGCTCGAGACCGCTTTCGAGGCCTGGGAAGCTCTGTCTCCGCTGACCAACCCGGCTGCTCCGGCCACCCCCTTCGACCTACCCAGCTACCAACTGGCCAGCGACGCCCGGGCCTCCCAACTCGAGACCCTGGCCACCGTCCACTCCAGCCAGGCCACCGACGCCAACCAGCGTTCCGACAACTATGTGCTGCTGACAGTGTTTTTTTCCATGGTGCTGTTTTTCGGTGCCGTCGGAAGCCGGATCGGGTCGGCCAAAGTGGCGAGAACCATGCTGGTTTTGGGAGGCGCCCTCTTTCTGCTCGCCGTCGTGGTGGCGGCAATGCTGCCCATCAAGGTGTAGGAGGCTCGAGCAGACGGGGTCGAAATGCGCTCGCCGGTCACCATGGAGCGCTCCCGTCCATTGGAACGTTTAGGCTCGGCGTCAATGGCGCCAGACCAAACATTCCGTATCGCCCGGGCGTGGCATCTAGTGACCGCCCTGGTGGTCGCCGTCGGGCTCATCTGGCAACTCGTCCTCGTCATCCAGGGCGTCAACGTGCTCGTCGAGCCGAGCGGAGCGCTCCCTTCAATCGCCACCCGCGTCATTCGCTATCTCAGCTTTTTCACCGTGGAATCCAACATCCTGGTAGGCGCGATAGCCGTCACCCTGGCCATACGCCCCAACCGGGACGGCAAAGTATGGCGGGTGCTGCGACTCGAAGCACTCTTTGGCATCACGGTCACCGGCGTCGTCTACACCACTCTTCTCCGAGGTGTCGTCGACCTCCACGGAGCCTCGGCGGTCACCAACGCGCTCGTACATTACGTTTCGCCTTTGATGGCAGTAATCGGTTGGCTGCTGTTTGGACCCCGCCCCCGCATTACCGAGAACACTCTTGTCATCTCGCTCATATGGCCGGCGCTGTATGTGATCTACACCTTTGCGCACGGGGCAGCGTCGCACTGGTACCCGTATCCGTTCGTCAATGTGGTCACCCTCGGCTACACCACCGCCATCCGGAACGGAATCGGACTCAATCTGCTGCTCGTCGGCGTCGGCGCGTTGTTCATGTGGCTGGACCACCGCCTCCCCGCCGCTCCCCCCGGTTCTGCGTCGGCCACCACCCCGCAACACCGGGAGCAGGTCGCTCTCTGAGCCCCGCAATGCAGAGGCCCCGCGCGGCGGTTCGTGCTCAGAACTCGAGCAGGTTGTCGCGGAAGTGTTTGAAGCTATAGCTGGTGCGCGTCAAACCCCGCCGCTGAAGCACGGGGACCAGGCCCTCGGTGATCTCGTCTACGTACTGCCTGGTCAGGTGGAGTCCCGGACGGGCGATGAGGAATCCGTCGCCGCCCACCGTGTCCATCACTCCTTCCATGCGATCCGCGACCTGCTCGGGGGTGCCGACGAAGTCGACCGAGTCGTTGACCCCGCCGAGGGCGAGTTCGCGCAACGTCCGCCCACTGCCGTGCTGGGCGAACTTGGCGAGCGACGTCTGCCCCCCGTTGGTCGACACCTCGGGCAACGGCGAGTCGAGATCGAACGCCGAGAAGTCGATGTCGGTCCATGACGCCATGGCGGCCAGCGTGGCCTCCACGTAGCCCGGGTCAGCGGTGATCCGGGCTTTCTTGGATCTGGCCTCCTCCTCGGTCTCGGCCACCACGGGCGACACCAGAAAAAGAACTTTGCAGTCATCAGGCTTGCGTCCCTGGGCCACCATCCTGGCTCGGATATCGGAACGGAACCCGCGCATCTGCTCCGCGGTGGTGGCGGTAGCGATAACGGTGTCAGCCACCCTGGCCGCAAAGTTGCGGCCTCGCGGCGATCCGCCGGCTTGGCAGATCACCGGATGCCCCTGCGGCGGGCGCACGACGTTGAGGGGACCGCGGCAGTTGAAGTACCGGCCCTCGAAGTTCACCGCGTGCACCCTGGTGTAGTCGGCGTACACGCCGGTATCGCGGTTCATCACCACCGCATCGGGGTCCCACGAATCCCATAACTGTGTGACCAGTTCGACGTATTCATCGGCCATCTCGTAGCGGAGGTCGTGGTCGGGAAGATGTTCCATCCCATAGTTCTGCGCGGCCCGATCCTCACCGGACGTCACCACGTTCCAGCCGAAGCGGCCGCCCGTGAGGTGATCAACCGTCGCCGAGAGGCGAGCCAACAGGAACGGGGGATAAAACGTGGTCGACATGGTGGCCACGATCCCCAGGTGTGTCGTAGCCTGAGCCAGCAACGGCACCAGGGGCATAGGATCGTGCTTCGGGGCGATGGCGTGCTTCAGATCGATCTCCGAGGTCCCGCCATAGGAATCCGAGATCATCGACTTGTCTTCGAGAATCATGTAGTCGAACCCGGCCCGATCGAGTTGGCGGGCGACATCGATGTAAAACGCGCCGGACCAATCAGTGGCCGATGGCGAGGTCAGCGGTTCGTTCCAGGCTTCCGCAACAAAATTCAAGAACCAACCCAAGTGGAATCTGGCGGACATGTGGTCGATCCTCCTACTCGCCGGAGTCCCGCGGGCACGAGCTGACCCACTCTTGGATCGCGGTGTTTCCAATATCGTTCTGTCGTGTTGCCAGTTGATGAAGCGTGTCGAATCCACGAATTCGGCCAACTACGATCGGCGCACGATGCGCGATCTGCTGTGCTGCCATGGCCGAGGAGTCTGATGGTGACGACCCCCGAGGAGCTATCCGAGCTAACGAAGGAGCGCTCGATGGGGGCACTGGGAAACGAGACCGCCGATCGGGAGATACGACGCATCGACCTGTCGAACTTCGAGGAACGACGCGCAGAGATTGCCGAGGAGATCTGGGGCGCGGCGCGCCAGATCGGCTTCTTCCAGATTTACAACCACGGGATTGTGCCGGACCTCCAACAAGCAGCCTTCGCGTTGAGCAAGCAGTTCTTCGCGCTGCCCGAGCAGCTCAAGGCGCGCTATCCCCTGGTGCGCAGCCTCAATGCAGGATGGGAAAGCAGAAGCCAGGTGCGCCCCTCCATTGCCACGCCTGACGACAAAGAGTCGTACCAGATCACCCGTCCCCATATGCAGGACCGTTGGCCGAGCCAAGAAGAGTTGGCGGGATTCAGTGCCACCATGTTGGCCTTCGAAGCCCAGTGCTGGCAGGTCGCCATGCGGGTGTTGTCGTGCTTCGCCGAAAAGCTCGGCTTCCATCGAGGGTTCTTCACCGAGGCGCACGACCCTGCGGAGCCCGGCTACCAAAGCACGTTGCGTCTCCTGCACTATTTCTCGGGCGAACCCGACAACGCTGAGGGTGCGCTGCGGTGGAGGGCCGGCGCCCACACCGACTTCGACTGCTTGACGCTGCTGTTCCAACAGGACGGCCAAGGCGGCCTTCAGGTGTGCCCGGGTCTCGAAGCCGACGCCCAGGAGTGGACTCCCATCGAGCCGTCAAGCGAGACCATCACCTGCAACATCGGCGACATGCTCATGCGCTGGAGCGACAACCAGTTGCCGTCCAACTTCCACCGGGTCAAGAGCCCGGGACCCGAGGACTCTCGCGGCGATCGCTACAGCATCGCCTTTTTTGCGCAAGCCAATCGCCACGTCGTGATCCGGGGCCCCCAAGCCCTGCATCCGGAGATCACCGCGGCCGAGTATCTGGCGCAACGGGTGCAAGCCAACTATGGCGCCGGACCAGGGACGTGACCACTCGAAGTCAGCCATGTCGTTGAACCAGGAAACCATGAGACGTACTGCAATGCGTTGACAACATGCCGGGTTCGTGGTTTTCGTCCCTTGCCGGCCAGGTGATGTTCGGCTCGCCTAAGTGAGACCTTTCGGTTGACTTCTGAATCCGCTGGAGCGTAACATCCCCTCCAACAATTGAACCCAGCTAGAGGGGGAACAACCGTGGAGTGGCAGGCAATGGGCGAGCGCTTCAACCGGCAGCGGCGGAGCCGGATTTCTGTCTTTTTAGTCGTCGTCGCATTCGTCGTCGGATTGCTTGCCGTCGAAGGCGGATATACCGCTTCGGCGAGCGCCGCTTCTACGCCTGGGGTATCGGTGCCGCGACTCGTCACTTCGTACACGGGCACCGAGGACAACCTGACCTTCAAAAAGAGCGCAACCCTGGCACTCAGCGATGTCACCGAGACTCAAAATGGCGCATTTACCGGCGTGCAGACGCTCGGACCGCAACTTGAGCCCCCGAGCGTGGATGTCTCGGGAGCAGTGAGCGGTGACACAATAAACTTCGTTTCCAGTCCTTTCACAAATATCATTTGCAAGACCGGCGGATGCGTTCTGACGTACACGGGAACGATCAGCGCGCAAGGAACATTGAGCGGGACCTACACGGCGACCAACACCGACCTCACACCAGCGGAGCAACACGGAACCTGGCAGCTGAGCCCGGTGTGCCCGGGGGTGGCAAACCACGCGCTGGATGGAGCAACGGGGATCGCGGCGGTCAACATCGGTGGTTGCCCCGGCTACTTTGTAACCGACAGCGCCGGTCAAGTCGCGGCGTTCGGAGCAGCTATCTGGCACGGAGACCCGTCAGGGGCCCGGCTCAACGCCCCGGTCATTGCCATCACGGCTACCTCCGATGGTGAGGGGTACTGGCTGCTCGGCGCCGACGGCGGGGTGTTCAACTACGGCGACGCCAACTTCTATGGCTCAACCGGCTCCATGCGCCTGAACGCGCCGGTGGTCGGCATGGCCGTCACCGCTGACAGCAAGGGCTACTGGATCATCGCCAAAGATGGAGGGGTGTTCACCTTCGGCGACGCGGTGTTCCACGGCTCAACCGGCTCGTTGAAGCTGAACGCTCCGGTGGTGGGCATCGCCGTCGCTCCCGGCGGAAATGGCTACTGGCTGGTCGCATCTGACGGGGGAGTGTTCACCTTCACCACCGACGGGTTCTACGGCTCGCACGGTGCTTCGCCCCTCAACAAACCCGTGATCGGCATGTCCAGCACCCCTAATGGGAAGGGCTACACCTTGGTCGCCTCCGACGGTGGAGTGTTCACCTACGGCGATGCCCCCTTCTACGGCAGCCTTGGTTCCACTCCCGCACCCACTCCTGTCGTGGACTTGTCCCCGGCCCCCGCCGACAACGGCTACTACCTCGTCGACAGCGGCGGTGACGTCTACGCATTCGGCCCCGGAGCTACATACCTCGGCGGCGCGTAGCCAACAGCGAATCTGTACCGATTAGCTCATCAGCGCCATGGCCGCCTCGACTGGCAGCGACCTTCCGACCCTCGCGGTCATTTATTCTCAGCAGTCGGTGCAGCCGATGGAGTTGGCTGCGGCGCTGGAGGGAATAGCCAAGTTGTTGTGGGTCGTCGATGTCGAGGACCCACACACGTCGACGACGTGCCGCTTCCTTCGCCGGCTGGGCACCGTCGTCGTCACCGCAGGGTCCAGTGACGACGACGGCGCCCGTCTCCTCGAGCCCTTGGGTCCTCGAGGGATGCTCACACTGGCCGACGACCAACTACTGCGGGCTGCCGCCCTGACCGGTCGGTTGGGTCTTGCGGGGCTGAGTCCACCAGTTGTCGAGGCGTTGACGAACAAGTTCGTGCAGCGAGAACGCCTCGCTGGTGCAGGGCTCGCGTCGCCTCGTTCCGTCAGCGTTGCCGCGGGGACCGATCCGAGCGAAGTGCTAGATCGCGCCGCGACTCTCCGGCCCCCACTGATCATTAAGCCCAAGTTCGGAGCGGGGAGCCGGGACACCTTCGCGCTCGAGACTCTAGAAAGCCTTCGCTGCTTGCTTCAGGAACGAGGGGCGCCAGTCGATGACGTGGTTGTCGAAGAAATGATTGAGGACGGGTGGGACCGTCGTGCCCGCCCAACCGCCGACTACGTGTCGGTGGAGTCCGTTGTCACCCACGGAGAGATCAGCCATCTTGCAATCACGGGGCGCCTACCGCTACAAGACCCGTTTCGCGAGTCAGGCTTCTTCATCCCTGCGGACCTCGACGAAGTGACCGTCAGTGAAGTACTCGACGTCGCGGGCCGCGCGGCGAGCGCTCTCGGGGTCACCGTCGGAGCGCTCCACACGGAGATCAAGCTGACACCCAGCGGCCCTCAGATCATCGAGGTCAACGGCCGCATCGGCGGAGGCGTCCCCGCCTTGATGGCCCTCGCAACGGGAACGTCCTTCTACGAGCTGGCGGCTCGCGCGGCCTTCGGCGAGGATCTGCGCACACAGGGCCTGCTCCCCTGCACGCAGCTGGCATACCTGTGGTACGTACACGCTCCCGCCGGACGCTATTTCCTGGAATCGATCGAAGGCCTGTCCGATCTCGTGGGACCCCACGACGTCGGCCAGGTCCGGCTGAACCGGCAACCGGGTGAACACGTCGATTCTCGTGACGGTAACCACGGACACCTGTACTCGGTCCTCGGGAGCGCCCCCACCCTCGGCGAGATGCTGCAACGGCACGAAGCCACTTTGGCCTCGGTCAAGGTTGGCTTGGCGCCGCCTCGCGATAGCGACACCCACCCGCTCGAACGCGCACCGTCGTGAGCCCCTCGTGGCTTTCCGACGTGCGACGGGTAGCGGAGCAGATTGCCGGCCCCGACGCAGAACGCGTTGATCGCGAAGGGTGTTTCCCCGCCCCGACGATCGACGCGCTCCGGGAAGCCGGTTCACTCGCGGCGCTGGTTCCTCGGAGACTCGGCGGCCCTGAGATCGCTTTGGTCGACGTCGTCGAGGCAACGTCCGAGCTGGCCAGGCACTGCGCGAGTTCGGCGCTTGTCTTCGCCATGCACCACATTCAGGTGGCGACCCTGGTGCGGCATGGCAGTTCGGACGCAGTCTGGGAGTTCGTCGAGCGGATACGCCGAGACAGCCTCTTGTTGGCGAATGCCAACAGCGAGGTCGGCATCGGCGGCGACGCTCGGCGAAGCAACTGCGCGATATCTCTCGAGGGTGGCCGCTTCCACTTGGAAAAAGATGTGCTCGCCTTATCGTATGGGGAATACGCGGACGCGGTATTGGCGACGGCCCGACGCGGGATCGATAGCGCACCCGACGATCAGGTCATGGTGATTTGCGACGGGGCCGACCTTATGCTGACTCCTACTACCGAATGGTCGGCTCTCGGGCTGCGGGGCACGTGCAGTCGGGGATTCCGTCTCGTCGCCAGCGGCCCGGAGTCCTACATCCTTCCGGACTTCGGCCTCATCTCTACGCACACCGGGCTCCCGGTGGGCAACCTCCTGCTGAGCTCCGTTTGGGTCGGCATCGCCGAGGCAGCGGGCGCCCGGGCCCACGCCTACGTCCGCCAACAGGCGCGCAGCAATATCGGGACGGTGCCGCCCGCGGCCCTCCCCCTCGCCGACCTGTCAGCCGTTCTGCAACAAGTCCGTGACGCGGTTGCCTCGGCGGTTGCCCTATTCGAGACGGCGAACCGTGCGGAAAACCTTGATGCGCTCTCCGTTCTCACCCAAATGGGTAATGTCAAGATCACGTCTTCGACGTTGGCCGTTGATGTGGTGCAGCGCGCCCTGAACATCTGCGGATTAGCGGGTTACCTCGAGGGCACCCCCTATTCCCTCGGGCGACTTCTCCGCGACGTCCACGGAGGGCCACTCATGGTCAACAACGGGCAAATTCGCCAGAAGATCGCACAGCGTCTTACCATGAGCAAGACGCTGTAGCGCCAAGGTACGGCGTGGGCAGAATCGATTTAGATTTGTTGCGGCCGGGTCGATGGGGTTCCACTGAGTTTGAGCGCGCCAGGGAACCAGGAGAAGTCAACAAATGAGGAATTGTGCAATTTTGCAAACCGATGCCTGGTTGGAGTCTTTACCCAGTCAAGTCCGAGTTGGAATAGATGTCGCGGAGATCGCCGAGGTCGAAGACGCCATAGCGCGTTACGGCGACCGCTACGAACGTCGCCTGTTCACCGAATGTGAGCGAACCGAAGCATCAGGCACGGCTCCGGTGCGCGCCGCCTCGCTGGCCGCCCGCTTTGCGGCCAAGGAGGCGACGATCAAGATCCTGGCCCCGCTCGGCGAGGCGCCGCCATGGCGAAGTATCGAGGTGCGGCGCGAACCCGGCGACGCCCCGCAGCTCCATCTCCACGGGCCCGCGGCCGAAATCGCCAACCGGGCTGGCATTACCTCCTGGGCGGTGTCATTAACCCATGACGCGGGGATTGCGGCTGCCGTCGTAGTCGCCCTCGGTGGCGGCGAACCGATGGCCGGGCAACTCGTCGGCCGAGGCACGGCATGACCGACCAAGGCATCCGCGAAGTTCTCCTTACGCACGGGAAACTGACCGTTGATTCGGCGAGCCTCCGCGACGACGACGACCTCTACCACCACGGGCTCACCTCGCACGCCAGCATCAACGTCATGCTCGCCTTGGAGGACATGTTCGATCTGGAGTTTCCTGACTATCTCCTGCGCAGAGCGACATTCCAGTCTGTTGCCAGCATCCGAGCCGCACTCACCGAGCTGGGTACGAAGGTCGACCTTTGAACCCGCTGGCTAAGGCCTCCGTGACCTGATGTCAGGGACAGATAGCGACCGCGCCGCCCACCTCGAACAGCGCGATCGACTTTTCGCGGCCGGCCTGTTGGTTCCGACAGGGACCGAGGGTCTTTACGGACGCTCAGGGGTCTTCGAGGACATTGTCTCGGCCCTGGAACGTCTCGTTCTGTCTGCCGGGGCGGACCAGGATGCCAATATTGTGCGCTTCCCCCCGGTCATTAGCCGTTCCGCGTTTGAGAAAAGCGACTATCTGCGCTCCTTCCCGAACCTGACCGGCTCAGTGCATACCTTTCGAGGAGACGACCGCGACCATCAGCAGCTGCTCCGGCTGCTCGAATCGGGTGGCGATTGGACCGCCGCACTGGTTTCGGCGGACACGGCGCTGTGTCCCGCGGCCTGCCACCCCCTCTACGCCACGATCAAGGGGCCGATGCCTGCCAAAGGGCGTCGCTGGAACGTCTACGGCTACGTCTTTCGCTACGAACCGTCAGTGGATCCAGCTCGACTGTTGGCCTTCCGCCAGTATGAGTACGTCCTCGTCGGGGAACCCGACCAGGCGGTCGCGCATCGCGACACCTGGTTGCAACGCGCGGTGGGGCTGCTCGGCGAGCTCGGGCTCGACGTCGTGGCCGAAGTGGCCAACGATCCGTTTTTCGGTCGAGCCGGAAGGATGCTTGCCGCCAACCAGCGGGAGGAGAACCTCAAGTACGAGGTTCTGGCCCCCACCAGTGGCGCAGCCACGTTGACCGCCATCGCCTCGGCGAACTGTCACGAGGACCACTTCGGTGCGGCGTTCTCTATTCTGACCGAAACCGGGGTCGCGGCTCACAGTGCCTGTGTCGGGTTCGGGGTGGAGCGCATAACCTTGGCGCTGCTGTGGGCCCACGGACTTGACCCCGAGCGCTGGCCCGCGTCGCTGAAACACCGGCTCTGGTCGGCGCGGTGACCGCGACGCCGATTTGGTTCGGGCCAGAGGAGCGGACCGTATGCGGCTGGTTACATGTCCCGGAAGGCAATAGCGCCCGAGCGGGCGTGCTGTTGTGCCCGCCCCTGGCCGGCGAGCGAATATCGGCGTACGACTGCTTTCGTCTCGTCGCCGAAAGCCTGGCAACCCGGGGGATCGCCGCGCTGCGTTTCGACTATCCGGGCACCGGCGACTCGTACGGCCCGGGGGAGGGCGAACTCGGTGTGCCCGACTGGGTGGCCAGTATCGGCGACGCCGCCGCCACCCTGCGCCGCCTCGGCGTCGAGCGGGTGGTCGTGGTGGGGATGCGGATCGGTGCCACACTCGCGGCGGCGGCCGGCTCTGTCTTGGGGGACATCGCCGCCGTCGCGTGGTGGGACCCATGCGAATCAGGACGTGCGTTTCTCCGCCAGCAGCGGTCCCTGAACCTGGTGATTTTTGGGGCGGCGGAATCGGGTGGAGCCGACACCCCTGGCTTCTTCTTCCCGGATGCGGTCGCCGACCCGATCCGCGCCCTTCGCCTGGAGCTGCCGGTGTCGCCGGTTCCTGTTCCTACGTTGCTTTTGGTGCGCGAAGAAGCGGCCGGCCCCGAACTGGCCGCCGCGTTCGCCGACGCTGGAGCGACGGTAGTGTCGGTACGCGGGCAGCCGGAGTTCCTGGACATCTCCAGCCTCGAAGCGGAAATTCCTCACTCAACGATCGTTCAGCTCGTCGACTGGGTGGACGGCATCCTCCCGGCCGAGCGCCAAGCGCTCGGAACGATCGGCGAAAGCAGCGTCGTGCTGCGGGTGGACGGCGTTGCCATCCGCGAACACGCCCAACGACTCGGCCCGATCGGTTTGTTCTCGATTGTCACCGAACCAGCGCAACCCACACTCCCGCCACGGGCGGCCGGCGCTCCCTCTCAACCTGCGGTGATCTTCCTCAACCCTGCGACCGAGTCCCATATCGGTCCTGCTCGCCAATGGGTCGAGTATTCCAGGAGCATCGCTCGCTTCGGTTTGCGCAGCTACCGCGTCGACCTGAGCGGGCTGGCCGACAGCCCCGTCCACCGAGGGCAGCTGCCACGGCAGATATACGCTCCCGAGGCAATCGGCGATGTCATCGACATCGCCACAGCGGTGTCGCCAAGCGATCCGTCGAATGTCGTACTCGTCGGTCTCTGTTCGGGCGCCTATCTCGCCCTGGAGGCAGGCATCCGGCTGAAAGCTCGGGGAGTTGTGGCGATCAGCCCCGTGTTAGACATGGCCCTGCCGGTGCCCGGGCGGCCAAACGAGAACGCCTCGACGGTGATCCGCGAGCGCTCTCGGATCGGCCGAGTCCTGTTGAGATTGCCCGCGATCAAAGCCGCCCTGTTGAGCACGCCCACTTGGCTGTGGCGTCTGGCCCACGCCCTACGGCTGCAACCTTCAGCGTCGGACGGCTTCAAGCCGGTCGTCGCCGCGGTAGCCGACACCCTCGTAGTCTGCGACGAGTACGACGGCCGGCGTTATCTCGATCGGGGTCGATGGATTGTCGACCGGCTGTCGGCAACCGGGCACTTCCAGTTGGTTTCGTTACCGGGAGCCGACCACAGCCTCCTGACCCGACCTGTCCGCCGGGCCGCCGGCGAGGTAGTCGTCCCTTACCTGGTACGCAAGTACGCTCCCCACACCGCAGCAGACGTGTCGGAAAGGCTCTCGCCCGCCTAGCGAGGTGTCATGTCCTGGCCGACCCCGAAGGCAATGCGTTCTGCCTGCTCAAGACCCGCCCTCGTCCCACTCTGATCCGGGCCTGGCGGGTCGAAATCCCCTGCAGCCACAGGGATTTTCCTCAGACGTCGTAGTAGAGCATGGGGCGCAGCCCTCACCGACTTCCAGCAGGCAGCCGCCTACTGCGTGTCGGGTACGACCGAAGACGACGCCGCCAACCACGGGCTGGTCGCTTCCCTCCTTCCCGCGGGGCACTCAAATCACGGCAGCGATGACGGCGATAACCAGGCGGACGACCCCGCAACTCCGCCGACCGTCGAAGTAGGCCTTTGGACTCTGTTCCTCCGACTCATTGACGCCGACTTCAGTTAATCTTAGTAGACGCCCTGTAGGACATGGGGTTGCGTCCGGTCCGGGGCTATAGGGGCCCGCCGGTCTGGCGGTCTGGCGGCGCCCCATGCTCGGTCAAATGGGGAGGGGGTACGCTTTAGACCCGAACGTAGACCCAAGTCAATGTCGCTGACAATCGTAGCAGATCAGAGGGTATACACCCCTAGATGTCGTAGTAGAGCATGAACTCCCAGGGCACGGGACGGGTCTGGACCTCAATGATCTCCCGCTCCTGCTTGTAGGTAATCCAGGTATCAATCAAATCGGGTGTGAACACGCCCCCCGCCAACAGGAAATCGTGATCGGCCCGCAGGGCGGCCAGGCTTTCGCCCAGGCTGCCCGGGACCTGGGGCACCTGCGCCAGCTCTTCCGGCGGTAGATCGTAAAGGTCCTTGTCCACTGGTTCGGGCGGTTCGATTTTGTTGATGACTCCATCCAACCCGGCCATCAGGATCGCCGAGAACGCCAGATACGGATTGGCGGAAGGGTCGGGGCAGCGAAACTCGACCCGTTTGGCCTTCGGGCTCTTGGAGTACAGCGGGATCCGGCACGCAGCCGACCGGTTGCGCTGGCTGTAGACCAAGTTGACCGGTGCTTCGTAGCCGGGGACCAACCGCTTGTAGCTGTTGGTGGTTGGCGCCGCGAAGGCCAGCACCGCCGGAGCGTGCTTGAGTAGGCCCCCGATATACCAGCGGCCGATATCGGAGAGCCCGGCGTAGCCCAACTCGGAGTAGAAGAGCGGATCGCCCCCCTTCCACAACGACGAGTGGACATGCATGCCTGAGCCGTTCTCCTGGTAGAGCGGCTTGGGCATGAAGGTGGCGGTCAGGCCGTGGGACCGGGCGACGCTCTTGACCACGTACTTGTAGAGCATGAGTTTGTCGGCCATGGCGGAGAGCGTGTCGAAGCGCATGTCGATCTCCGCTTGGCCGGCGGTTCCGACCTCGTGGTGCTGGATCTCGATCTCGATGCCGAGGCGCTCCATCTCGAGCACCATCTCGGAGCGCAGGTCCTGGAAATGGTCCATGGGCGGCACCGGGAAGTACCCCTCTTTGTGGCGGGGCTTGAACCCCAGGTTGGGGCGTTCGTCGGCCCCCGAGTTCCAGATGCCCTCCACCGAGTCGATCTTGAAGAAGGCCTCGTGGTTGCTCTGGGCGAAGCGGATGTCGTTGAAAATGAAAAACTCGGCTTCCGGCCCGAAGTAGGCGGTGTCGGCCACGCCGCTGGCCAGGAGGTACTCCTCGGCCTTCTTGGCCACGTAGCGCGGGTCGCGGCTGTAGGACTCGCCGGTCACCGGGTCGCGCACGAAGCAGTTGAGGTTGAGCGTGCGGTGCTGGCGGAAGGGGTCGATGACCACCGTGTCAGGGTCGGGCACCAGCAGCATGTCCGACTCTTGAATCTCCTGGAAGCCCCGGATGGAGGACCCGTCGAACCCGGAGCCCTCGTCGAAGGTGTCGAGGGTGAGCTCGTGGGCCGGCATCGAGAAGTGCTGCATCAGTCCCGGCAGGTCGCAAAACCGGAAGTCGACGATCTCAATGCCCTCGCTCTCCACGAGGGCCAGCACTTCTTCTGGGGTGCGCTTGGTGAACGCCAACGGTCGGAGTCCCTTCCAGGTCTATGAATCGTTCAGATCCGGAGTCTTGCAGACCGAAACCGGCGCGACGGACCTCGGCCGCGGCCACCTGCCCCGCTCAGGTCGGGACCGCCCCCGACCCGACGATGGGGCGAAGCGGCCCTCTAACTCGCATCAAACTCAGTCGTCGACCCGATCGAAGGTCGACCCTTCGGGGAACCGATGCGGTTCAGGCCAGGGCTGAGCAGCAGGTGTCGACGATCAGCCGGGTGACGATGTAGGGGTCAGCGTTGGCGTTGGGGCGGCGGTCCTCGATGTAGCCCTTGCCGTCCTTTTCGACCTGCCACGGGATACGGACCGACGCACCGCGGTCGGATACCCCGTAACTGAACTGGCTGTAATGCGCGGTCTCGTGCTCGCCGGTCAAGCGCTGCTCGATGCCGTACCCGTAGTTGGCCACGTGCTCCTGCGACTTGGGGCCCAGCGCCTCGGCCGCCCGGATCACCGCGTCGTAGGACTCGCGCATGGCCTTGGTGGAGAAGTTGGTGTGGGCTCCGGCGCCGTTCCAGTCGCCGCGCACCGGCTTGGGGTCGAGGGTCACTGAGATGCCGTAATCCTCGCCCAGGCGGTGCAACAGCCACCGGGCCAGCCACAGCTGGTCGGACACCTCGAGAGGTCCCACCGGCCCTACCTGGAACTCCCACTGGCCGGGCATGACCTCGGCGTTGATCCCCGAGATGGCCAACCCGGCCCGCAGGCAGGCGTCGAGATGGGCTTCCACCAGCGGGCGACCGTAGATGTCATCGGCCCCCACCCCGCAGTAGTAGGGGCCCTGGGGACCGGGGTAGCCGCCGCTGTCAGGGAAGCCGAGGGGCCGGCTGCCCTTGAACATCGTGTACTCCTGCTCGATGCCGAAGATGGGCTCCTGGTCCGCGTACTTGTCGGCGACGGCGTGGAGGAGCGCCCGGGTGTTGGTGGGGTGTGGCGTCATGTCGGTGAGCAGCACCTCGCTCATCACCAGCAGGTTGTCGCCACCCCGGATGGGGTCAGGGCAGCTGAAGACCGGCTTGAGGACACAGTCGGAGGCCTTGCCTGGGGCCTGGTTGGTGCTGGAGCCGTCGAAGCCCCAGATCGGCAGGTCGCCGGGCTCCGAGAGAATCTTTGTCTTTGAGCGCAACAGGGGCGAAGGCTCGGTGCCGTCAATCCAGATGTATTCGGCCTTGATGGTCATGGGCGCTCCTTACGGTCAGCCACGGGCCCTGCCCGATCCGACACGGCATTTCTATCGCGTGCCTGTTTCGTGAATGTTTCCTGTACGAGTGGGCTGAAGTAACCTCCTACACTCGCTGCACTGACACCTAGTTACACCGGCAACCTCGCCACGTCGTCCCCAGAGGAGCAGCATGGAACGGCAACAGGACTACGTGCTCCGCACCGTCGAAGAGCGGGGTGTGCGTTTCGTACAACTCTGGTTTACCGACGTGCTCGGCAAGCCCAAGTCCTTTCACATCACCCCGGCCGAGTTGGAAAACGCCCTGAGTGAGGGCATGACCTTCGACGGCTCAGCCATCGACGGCTTCTCCCGTGTCCAGGAGAGCGACGTGCTCGCTATGCCGGACCCCAAGACCTTCCAGTTGCTCCCCTACCTGGGGGGCGACGCCCCGGTAGCCCGAGTGGTCTGCGACATCCTCAACCTGGACGGCACCCCCTTCGAGGGCGACCCCCGACACGTGCTGCGCCGGGCCCTCGAACGGGCCCGGGGGCACGGACTGTCGTTCTTCGTGGCGCCCGAACTGGAGTACTTCTACTTTTCGCAGCCCGACCCGGACGCGCCCGAGGGCACCAAGCCACTCCCCCTCGACAACGGCTCCTTCTTCGACCTGACGACCAACGACCTGGCCACCCAGTTGCGCCGCCAGACCGTCCTCACGCTCGAGGACATGGGGATCCCCGTCGAGTACAGCCAGCACGAGGACGCCCCCAGCCAGCACGAGATCGACCTGCGGTACACCGACGCGCTGACCATGGCCGACACCGTCATGACGGTGCGCACGGTCGTCAAGGAGATCGCCGAGAAGGAGGGGATCCTGGCCACTTTCATGCCGAAACCACTCTTCGGCGTGCAGGGGTCGGGGATGCATACGCACATGTCACTGTTCGAAGGCGGCGAAAACGCCTTCTTCGACGACAACGGCCCGTACCAGCTTTCGGAAGTCGCCCGCCGTTTCATTGCCGGGATGCTCCATCACGCCCCGGAAATCACCGCCGTCACCAACCAGTGGGTGAACTCCTACAAACGCCTCATCGTCGGTTACGAAGCGCCGGTCTATGTGTGCTGGGCTCGCAACAACCGCTCCGCGCTGGTGCGGGTTCCCCCCACCAAAGCCGGAAAACGCGACTCGACCCGCATCGAATACCGCTCGCCGGATTCCGCGGGTAACCCGTACCTGGTGTTTGCTGCC
>Ga0182030_10002397_pt1 | contig 39735 bp, 26 predicted proteins | sample 812S3MmetaG_FD_121299 | JGI IMG/M metagenome (GOLD analysis project Ga0182030, IMG submission 121299) | Permafrost microbial communities from Stordalen Mire, Sweden - 812S3M metaG (Illumina Assembly) | ecosystem: Environmental > Terrestrial > Soil > Wetlands > Permafrost | place: Sweden...
ATCGTCGATGGCTGGGCGGCGTTGGGGATGCCGCTCTCTCCGCAATGTACCTCGCTCATCATGGACGTCGTGGACCTGGCCACGCAGACGGCCTCCAGCGTCCGCAAGACGTTCACGAGTCAACTCGATCTGTGGATGAATCCGCTCTTGGACATGGCCACCGCCGAGAGTGACTTTGACCTTCGGGACCTGCGCAAGCGGCGCATCTCGATTTTCCTAGGCATCAAGCCGCGCGATTTCGAACGCCTCCAGAGCGTGATGAACGTGTTTTTCCAGCAGGCCATTGGTGAGCAAACCGCAGAGCTCCCGGAACACAATCCGGACTTGAAGCACCAGCTGCTCGTGATCCTGGATGAGTTCACGGCCGTGGGGCGAATTCCGATACTGCTCAACTCCATTGCCTTCGTGCCGGGCTACAACGTGCGCACGCTCATGATCATCCAGACGCCCTCGCAGTTGGATGAGGTCTACGGCCAGAACGGCAAGAAGATCATGCTGAAGACCTTGGGCGCCCGCATCGTCTTCGCGCCGAATGACATGGAAGATGCGCGCAGCATCAGCGAGGAGCTGGGCTATACCACGGTCAAGTCCCGCTCGCGCAACATCCCCGGCATCGGCGGCAAGAATCGAAGCCCAAGCACCAACATCAGTGACCAGAAGCGTGCCTTGATGTTGCCGCAAGAGATCAAGGAGATGCCGACCGATAAGGAACTGGTGTTTGTGGAGAATCTGCTACCGATCAAATGTCACAAGATCAAGTACTACGAGGATGAGATTTTCAAATCGCGGCTCCTACCCCCACCGTTGGTGCCGAAGCAGGACATTGCCAAGTATTCCGGGAATCGGACCGATGATCATTTTGCGGTGTGGCAACTGCGCTTGGCCCAAGCGCCGACACAAAAGTCGCCCCTCACAAAAAAAGCCGCCGTCGCCAACCCCAACGTGTCACCGGCGAGTGACTTCTCCCTCGATTTCAGCACCGTGCGAATCCCCGAGGGACGTTACCTCTCAAGTACGGAGATCGACTCCGCCGTGAATGCCTTTCTCGACGAACTGGAGGCCGTTTGATGGGACGGCGGGAGTCCAATCATGGCTAAGAATCTCGATCAGACCGGGGTCTTGCAGGTGAATGGCGCCTGGGCGACGAGTCTCAAATATGAGTCCGAGGTTTTAGGAAGCCGGGCGGGAGTGGTGGACCTGCGCTTCATGCAGGGGCGTTCGGAGATTGCACGCGCGTCGGTTTTGACGGAGGAGGTCGCCGAGATCATAGGCGAGAAGAACGCCGCGCGCATCTCCCGGCATATGGCAGGAGACGCGGATAAGTATCTCGCGGTCATCAAGGGCGAGCTGCGAGGTTCTCGGCTCGAGTACAAGGAGGTACGACTTCAAGAGAATGCCATTGAGCCGCCCGGAGGGCCACAATGGTCCAACAGCGGCTTGGGCGAGAAGACCACTGGCGCTTCAAACCGCGAGACTGATACCGCAAGAGATAGCCCCGGCGGCGCTCATCCGATGCCTCAACACATCGTCGCGAAGTATTTGGTGAAACACGATAAGTACTACTTCGATGATCAGACGATTGCTTTTGTCGACCGCGGGGCTCGACTCTCGGTGCAGACTCAGAACAGCGCCATCATCAAGGATTTGGTGGAGATCGCGAAGTCTCGTGATTGGCAGGCCGTCAATGTTTCGGGTACCAAAGCCTTTCGCCGAGAGGTCTGGAAGGAAGCCCACGCCGCGGGTCTCAAGGTGTCGGGGTATTCACCCACGGACGTAGAGCAGCAGGCCGCAGAAAAGACCAGGCTCCGGCGCAACGACCTCAATTCAGATCGTGAACAATCTCCAAGTCCTGAACGCGAGTCCCCGGCAGGCGAAGGGCTGCGAGCGTCGGCGATGGCACTCAAGCCCAACCGAGAGTCTTTTCGGTCTTCGGCAGACCCAGGGCGGGGCATGGTCTACGGGACCTTGATCGATCATGGCGAAGCACCCTACCGGAACGACCCCTCAAAGTCGGCGAGCTATTTCGTGACGATCAAGGACGCCTCGGGCGTCAGTCGCACTCATTGGGGCGTGGGGCTGGCCGCGGCGGTTCGTGAGGCACAGTCATCGCCGCAGATCGGCGATGAAATCGCTCTGCGCCGCATTGGCTCGACGCCGGTGACATTGGCCGGGCGGCCGAGGGGTGAGGGTGAGGAGAACTCTTCGCCAATCACGACCAAGCGCCACCAATGGCAGATTGAAAAAGCGGATTTCCTCAGGGAATCCTTGAGAGACGCAATTCGACCAGCGACGAGACATAAAGAGGACGAGAGAATGGCGGATGGTAGCAAGACCAGCGGATTGCACGCCGACGAATTGACGCCTACGCAGCAGGCCGCGGCGGCGATCCGCAGCGCCCGCACGACGCGCGAGGAACTGCAGTTGAAATACCCGGACCTCAATCGCGCTGTGTTTCAACACCTGGCCTCGCACGATCAATTCGCGGAGGCCTACGTGAAGGCGGGACTCATCCGCGAAACTGACCGCGCGCAGGTGATTGCGCAAATGCGTGAGCGCCTGGCCCGAGAGGTGGAACGCGGCAAATCATTCAAAGAGCCGAACGACAAGCAGGTCAACACCTTAATCCGCCGATCCGTCGAGCGCGTCGCAGCGGACATTGGACGGCCTGCCATCGAAGTCGCCCCTCGGACAACGGCCCTCAATCCGCCGGCTCGCGATGACATGCAGGTCCGAGGATGAGAAAACGGGTATCCGCGGTGCTCATGGTACTTGCCGGTGTCGTCGCACTCTTGGGGGCTTCAGCTCGGGCTGCTGATCCGGTGAACCCTGCCCAGCTGGCGGAAGCACGGGCATTTCTCGATCAGTACGCGGCTTTGAGTCGATCGCAGTCGCCGGAGTTTTACGATCTTTACAGCGATCGCGCGACCGTTCATGCACGCGCGCAAGGCCAGGCGACCGAAGTCGCTTTCTCGGGTCGATCCTATAAAGTTTGGGGTCGCCAGCTACTCTTGGCCCATCGTATTGCGATCGACGATTCCGAATTCCACGAAGCCACGGTGCAGCAACGCGGAAGCCGAACCATTATTCGGGCGAAGCGATTGGCGTCCTCTCACTGCTTCTGGGACCTCAATTACCAATTAATGCTTGAGCACGAATCGGGGCTCCTTCGGATTGTGGATGAGCGCTTCTCGACGGATCGAAACTCCGCATGCCCATTGATCCAAGAGAGGTCATCGAATGACCTGCATCAGGACGTATTGCTCGGGCAAATCCCAGATATGCGTGGTTGGCATCCAATGTCGCAGGAAGAGATTGCACAAACGGCGCTGCGACTCGCTGAGGAGGCGGCCGCAAAACATCGCGGGTCGCTTCAGCCGCCACAACCGGCGCCCGCATTAGCCGCGGCCGGCACGCCATCCACTCCTCCGGTCGATCCCTACTCAGTCCTCATCACACCGGTAGAACGATAGCGGAGCACCATGAATACAGTCGCGCACACACCCACCGCAGCAGACACCCGAACAATCCCCTTCTTTAATGAGAGCGGTTCACGCCTGATGATGACGGAAGGATCGCTTGCAGCGCTTAAATGGTTCGCCTTGTGCATGATGCTGGCCGATCACATCAACAAGTATTTCTTTTCGGAACAGCTGCCAGGTCTCTTCCTCATCGGTCGGGTCGTGATGCCGATATTTGCTTTTGTCCTGTCCTACAATCTTACGCGACCGGGAGCGTTGGAGGGTGGGGTCCACCGCCGCCTCATCGGACGGCTTTTCGTTTTTGGTCTCGTCGCGACGCCGCCGATGATTCTGCTCAATCAGAGCGTATTTCCGCACTACCCCTGGTGGCCACTGGACATCTTGTTCACACTCGCGCTGTTTGTCGTGCTGGCATACCTGCTTGAAAAGGGTGGGTTCGCCCGAACTTCACTCGCGCTCGCCTTATTCGTGGTCGGGGGCGCGATGGTGGAGTATCTGTGGATTGGAATTCTCGTATGCCTCGCGGCTTGGTTCTTTTGCCGGAGGCCGACATGGCGCCGCTTTGCACTATGGTGTTTGGCTGTGTTTTCGTTGGTGCTTATCAACTCCAACACGTGGGCTCTTTTTGCCATCCCCCTGATCGTCATTGCGAGTCGCATTTCCTTCACCGTCCCCCGCTCGAAGTGGGTGTTCTACGGCTTTTATCCTTTTCACCTTTTCGTGCTATGTCTCCTCAAGCTAGGTTGAGGTGCGCCAGGGCGATTACGCCTCAGTGGACGTGTCGGGATTCAGCACGATTGCACGGCATTCATGACAGGTGAGGCGACGAAAGTCGAATAATCGTGTGTTCCAGGGTCCATCGGACGCGCCACACAATGGGGTTGTCCCATCCTCCTTTAAATACCGGGCATGGACCAATGGGTGATCGCCGTCGGGCGACTCCTGAGTAGCGGCCAGCGCGCCGAACATCTTGGTTTCGTAAGAAGACAGCAGATTCTCGAGTGCATCCTTCATGAGGGCATAGGGTTCACGGCCCGAGTGGTCACCTAGTGCGTATAAGCGCGCCTCATGGGCATCGTCATACGAAAGATGCACCCGCGGTAGAATTGCATGTTGCGAAATAAACCATTGCATCTGCTTTCCGCCGTCTATAAGGTGGCTATGCACCTCCGCCTTTGCTAGCCGGTCGTAATTCAAATAGTCGATGCATGCGTTCGCCAGTTCGGTGTCCAATGCACGAAGGTCGGTCAGGTCAAACGGAAAGTCATTGCCGTTGTAGACGCCGGCGAGAAATCTCACGAGGCGTCGACTTTGTCCGGTTCCAGGATGCTCTTCGACGGCCTTAACAATCACCTGCAGGCCGATCATCGCCCGTTCCATGATTTCAGTTGTATCTTCGGCGGCAATGTTCAGGCGAATCCGTTGGCCGGAGAGAATCTCCTTCCATGCGGCCTTGAGTTCGGCAGCCTGTGATGGTGTTGCGACGTCCAAAATTACTTGGATGGGCTTGTCTGGTTCGGCCATTGCGGACTGTGTCTCCGAAAACCACACTTTGACCGATATCGGCATGTCACTACAAGTCGGGTCCTCGCATGCCTCTCTGCGGCGGCTACGACCTTCACGCTCGTTCGTTTCGTAGTGTCACGACCCGGCCCGAACGTTAGTTCGTCCAGCCGAATTCGGTGACTTCTTGCACCGAAACGGCCTCGGGTCTTCGGCCGAGCGCTCGCGCTGTTTGAAGTACGGCATTGAGCGCCTGAGGGTGGGAGGCGAGCCGACGACGCGTAGCCTCGAGTTCCTGCTCTGAGGCGATGGCCGTTCCGCTGCCATTAAGAATCTGAGTTTCCAGTTGCGCCTGCTTGCGAAGCAAGGCGACGATTTCAGCGACGTTTTCCATACACTTTCCTTTTTGGTTTGATCGGCTTTCCTTTCGGCACAGGACGACGCTTTTTTCTCGCAGAAGATACTTCTTTTGCGGATTTGGATTTCGCCCTCGGCGTTTCTCGGCGCGTCGCCTTCGCGGCGGCCCGGCTTTTGGAAACTGCGTTGGCGATGACGGCAACCAACTGTCGTCGTTGTGCCTCGAACTGATTCTCAAGGTCTGCTATGCGTGCCTCGCGGGCTCGTAAGTCGGCTGTGGCCTTGCTCAATTCCTTCAGTAGGAGATTGACCTGTTCCCTAGTCTCGGTTAGCGCGCGCTCCCGCACCCGCGCTGCCATGTCCCATTCCTTCTCTCGGAGTTCCACGGAACGGCCGCGCGCTTCGGTGTCCCGCTTCAAATCTTCAAGCTTTCCATACGCGGCCGTCTCATGGGACTTCGCCGTCTGTAGTGAGAGTCGCAGCGCCTGCTCCCACAGCGCGACCGCGGCGTCGGCAAATTCCGGTGGTAGACGGGTCAGGGCCACCGGATTGCCGGCACGTAACGCGGCCTGATCCTTCCAGAAGCGACGCATGGCATCGCTCAGCGTGGTCTGCGACCCGCGACCCAGCGCTTCGCGAACCGCGGCAACGGACGGGTACTCGCCCGCGGCCATCAGATTTCCAGCCGCCACCTCAATTTCTGCGTACGACACGCTCGCCGCGCGCTCGCGAACGGCTCCGTAGCTAGAATTAGGCGAATTCACTCGGATAGTGTACCACTACAGATAACGATATAAACATTATCCCTAAAATCGGTGATAATGGAAGTTATCGCATGTAATAGACGCCTCGTGATACGCTTCGGGTATGGAAATCAGCATTCAGTCGTCTGAATTTGATCGGAAGCCGATTGCACCACGACCTCAGCTCGAGGGCCCGTTGGCCGCCCTTTTGGAATGGCAGGCGATGGCGGAGGGGGCTTACTCGCCCAACACCTTGCGGGCGCAGAAAGCGGATGGCGCGATCTTCCAGGCCTTTTGCGAGTCACGCGGCGAGCCGTATTTGCCGGCGGACCCCAAGACGATTCGCGAGTTCATTGATAGTTGCGTGAATGCCGGCAAGAAGCCGGCGACTATTAAGCGCTATGTCGCGACCGTCGCACGTGTGCATATCGGCGCCGGCTTATTGAATCCGTGTTCGAGTGAAGCGGTAAGGCTTGGGCTTAAGAAGATGGGACGGGAGACGTCGGCCCGCCAAGACCAGGCGCATCCGCTCGGGTGGAAGGAAATAAAGGAATTTATTGAGAGTGCCGGCGTGGGCCTTCGAGCCGATCGCGAGCGGGCGATGTTGTGCGTTGCCTATGAGACGCTCGCTCGACGCGGTGAGCTCGTTGCGCTGGAGCTCAAGGACATTGATTTCCATCCGGATGGGACGGGGATTGCGTTGATCCGCCGGGGAAAGACAGACGCTGAAGGGCAGGGCAGGTCCGCCTATTTGTCGCGCGAGACCGTCAGGTGGCTGAAGACTTGGCTGGCGCATGCGGGAATTGATGCAGGAGCGTTATTCCGACGGCTCATTGGCCGGAATCAAATCGGCGGACCGCTAAACCCGGGGAGCATTGCGCCGATATTCAAGAGGGTGGCGCAGTGGATTGGGATACCGGAACGATTTCTCAAGCTAATCAGTGGGCACTCCACCCGCGTCGGCGCAACCCAAGACCTTGCGGCTCTCGATATCGACTTGGCCGCGATTACTCAAGCAGGAGGTTGGAAATCCACACGAATGCCACTGCAGTACGCCGAGAGGATCAAAGTGGCACGATCGGGAATGGCACGAGCCGCTGCCGCGACTGGCCGCGATTCCTCGACCCAATCAGAGTTGGCTACGACAGCGTGAACTTGTCGGTCTCGAAAGCTTATTTGCCCGGAGCCGGAGAACCCCCCGACCTAGACATCCTTGATCGCGTACATTTCGCGCGGTAGGGAGTGGGTCGAAATCGGCATCGCCAAAGCCCACCCGGACGGGAAAGGGCATCAGCTCCGGCTCAACATCGGCGTGGAAGACGGAGAGGTCATCGAGTTGCGCGCCGTTGATTCCGCATACTATCCCGGACATCAGGCGGCGCAACGTAGAGGGCGGCAGCGTAAGTGGTACGCCACGTCCCCGACCTCGCACGTAAAAGCAAACGTCCCCAGCGCGTTCTTGGGAGCAATGGGGAGCACCGTGATTATCTCGCCCCCTTGCGCAGTATTCCGGTTCCGTGTTCGCTGCAAGATGTGTTTTGTACTACAAAACCATCTTGCCAGAGGGAGGCGTGCCGCCCCCTGTTGGATACCCCTTGCGCTGGCGCAACCTCGGCATTGAGCTTCTTGCGCCAGCTACAAGGTGTGGCCGTTGTGTCACCAGTCAGGGGAGCCTTCGTGCTCGCCCAGACACCATGACCAACCGTGCGCCGGTTGGATGCCGCCAACGTCATCGCCGTTGGATTGCGACCGGGGGGCTTTCGCGCCGCCCCGCACCGACGCAATAAAGCGGCCGGTGGCAAAGCTCGTTCTACCCGAGCCAAATGGAAACTCAGGATTAAATCTGATTTTCTCCAATTTTCTCTCATTTTCCCTTGTCTTCACCAATTTGTTCGCTATAGTCCGACCATGGAAGAAAATATTCTGACGATTCGGGAAGTCGCCGACCTCCTGAAGATCAACGAGAAGACGGTCTATAAACTGGCCGCCGCAGACAAAATCCCCGGCTTCAAGGTCGGAGGATCCTGGCGCTTTGACCGGGAGACGGTCTCTTCTTGGATGAAGGGAAAGGCTTCTTCGGACATTGCGGCGGCGAATGATGCGCAGAAAGAGGCGGCCAGAGCTGCGCGTCCGAGCTTGGCGTCTGCGAATTACACGCCCCAGCAGGGCGCGTTCTTTGCCCACCGCATCACGCTGGAAGGGACAGGCGAGGGCGCACTTGCGCAGTCACTTTCGACTGCCCGGGTCGATATGAACCCGCATCAGGTTGACGCTGCATTGTTTGCCCTGGCATCGCCTTTGACGAAGGGGGTATTGCTTGCTGACGAGGTCGGACTTGGGAAGACCATCGAGTCCAGCCTTGTTATTGCGCAACGCTGGGCAGAACGTCGCCGCCGCATTTTGCTGATCGTACCGGCTTCCCTCCGCAAACAATGGAGCCAGGAGCTCTATGACAAATTTTCTCTGCCCTCCGTCATTGTCGAGCGAAAGGCCTATAACGACGCCCGCAAAGCCGGGGTAACGAGGCCCTTCGACCAAAAAGACCGGATCGTTATCACGTCTTACGAGTTTGCCGCGCTGAAGGCCGACGAGATACGGGCTATACAGTGGGATTTAGTCGTGTTCGACGAAGCGCATCGGCTTCGGAACGTATACCGAAAGGACGGTTCGGTCCGGGCCAAGCGATTGCGCGACGCAACCCGCCCCTACTTCAAGGTCCTCTTGACGGCCACGCCTTTGCAAAACTCACTCATGGAGTTGTACGGGCTGGTCTCGGTGCTGGACGAGCATCATTTCGGCGATGAAGATTCATTCCGTAGCCAGTATATGAGTGCCAGCAGCGCCCGAACCGGACTTCTGATGTTGCGAAAACGACTTGAGCCGATTTGCAAACGGACGCTCCGCCGACAGGTTCAGCAGGCAGGCCTTATCCGCTACACGGAACGCTGCCCGCTCACGCTGCACTTCGAGCCATCCCAGAAGGAGATGGACCTATATAACGCCGTTTCCGCATATTTGCAGCGCGATGACACGATTGCCTTTGGCAACAAGGCCAACCAGCTTGTCACTATGGTGGTTCGGAAGATTCTCGGTTCATCAACCTTCGCCATCGGCGACACGCTGACAAAAATCATCGACCGCTTGAAACAACTGGAGCCGCTCACTGTTGAAGCTCTGGGCGACTACGATGTTATTGATGAGGATGCAGAGGAGCTGGACGAGGGCGATGATGACGACGGCCCAACCGCTACGATTGACCCGGTCCAGCTAAAGGCCGAAATCGCGGAGCTCGAAGAGTACCGCCAGCTTGCGCTCACAATTGGCGAGAACGCCAAGGGTACGACGCTCGTAAAGTCTCTCTCGAACGCGCTCGACCAGATCGTCGCCAAAAGCGGACAACGCAAGGCTGTGATTTTCACGGAATCCGTGCGGACCCAGCGTTATCTCGCGGAACTTCTTGTCGCCAACGGATACAAAAACGAAGTTGTTCTTATGAACGGGCAGAACAACGATCCTGGAAGCAAAGCCATCTATGCGGCATGGCTTGCCCGCCACAAAGGCACGGATGCAATCTCCGGCTCAAAGACCGCCGATATGAAAGCTGCGGTCGTTGAGGCCTTCCGCGACAGCAAAACCATTCTGATCGCCACTGAGTCTGGGGCGGAGGGTATTAACCTCCAATTCTGCTCGATGCTCATCAATTTCGATCTGCCGTGGAACCCCCAGCGCGTAGAGCAGCGGATCGGGCGCTGCCATCGCTACGGCCAACAGATCGACGTCACAGTCGTGAATTTCCTCAATCTAAAGAACCATGCCGAGGCGAGGGTTCATCAGCTTCTCGATCAGAAATTTAACCTCTTTAAAGGTGTCTTCGGCGCGAGCGACGAAGTCTTAGGCGTCATCGAACGCGGCGTCGATATTGAGCGCAGCATTTTTCAAATCGTCCAAAGCGCCCGGAATCAGACCGAGATTGACCTTGCCTTCGACAAGTTACAGGAAGACCTTCAGGCTCAGATCAGCGACCAAATTCTGGATGCGCGTAAGCGGCTTCTGGAGAATGTCGATGAAAGAGTCATTGATCGGCTGAAGTCCAGAGGACAGGAGATCAAACAACGTCTTTCGGACTTCGAGTGCCAGCTTCTATACGTGGCTCGCGCCGAGCTCTCCGACGCGCGCTTTCATGCTGACAATGAACGCCGGTTCGACTATCGAGGGGAGACCTACACGGCGGAATGGCCGCTCGCCGATGAAAACGGCTGGAAATTCTTCCGACTTACCGAGGGCACTCTTGGTACACAGGTCGTGAACAAGGCGAAGGAAAGACAGTTTGAGGCTCCCTCATGTCTTCGTTTCGACTTGAACGCCTACCCGGGCGGTAAAATGGCCGACGTCGAACTCCTGAGAGGCAAGTCCGGCTGGGCGCGTATCGGGAAGCTCAAATTGACGACTCCGGCGATCATCCGCGAGCACTTGGTCATTTCTGCTGTGGACGATGATGGTAGCACCGTCCACTCCGAGACCTTGGAGCGTCTATTCCGTGTTCCTGCGCAAAATGAGACCCTAACCGGGTCACCTCCAGAAAATGAATTAAACAGCCGCGAGACGGAGCGTCGAAAGGGCCTTCTTGACGAGGCCGAGAAGCAGAACGCGGAATGGCTTGACGTAGAGAGCGAAAATCTCGACAACTACGCCGAGGACCTGGAGCGGGCATTTGAAACCGAGATCAGGTCCCTGGAGCTGGACATAAAAGGTGCCAAAAAGGCACTGCGAGGTTCAACCTCACCTATGGTGGAGAAGGTCGCCGAAAAGCGCCGGATAAGCGCTCTTGAGACACGGCGCGATAAACTCAAATCGGAGTTCTTCGACCGCAGGGCCAAGATCAGGGAGGACATGGAAGCCATGCTAGACAAAATTCAGGAGAGCTTGCGGCTTGAGCCCTCGCTAACGCCGATCTTCACAGTTCGCTGGGAGGTCGTATGACCCAAGACCTCATCAGCAAAACGACCAGAAACGAGTTCAGGGAACTGCTTACCGCATCTACGCTGCACGAAATTGAAATGTCTTTCGATGCGGGCGGCCTGGTGCCGCGACCTGACTATCACGCCACCGTCAACGGCCAGCGGCGCGGCCTCGTGGAAGCCTACTATGCAAATATCGATTTCACGTCTGCGCCTGACGTTAAGAAGGTGCTCGCCGTCTACGAAGAAGTAATCGAAAACATGAAGCAAGCGGCTGAACGTCAGCCAAATCAAAATCATGCAGCTACGATCAATGCGCTCTTGCGTCGCATGGAGCGAGATGGATTCGGCTATGAGAATGGACGCTTTCGGTCCGACACGCTGAACGCGTCTGTCGTTGACGCGCCCTCGCTTGTGTTGCTCTCAGAACACTCTATGCAGGAGCACATCGAGAAAGCAAAGCAAAAGATCGCAAGCGGCGACTCCTCGGGTGCAATCGTCAACGCATACACGCTCGTCGAGGAATTCCTCAAGCAGCTTCTGCGTAAGACCGGCACGTCATTCAATGAGAGTGAGGGCGATATACGCGTCCTTTATAAGCTTGCTACCGGACCCCTGAACCTTGCACCAAAGGGCGAATCGCTTGAAAATCACCTGAAGACAATCCTTGAAGGGCTTCAGCGCCTGATTAGCGGCTTGTTCGAGGTCGCCAACAAGGCTAGCGACCGCCATGCGCGACGTTACAATCCTGCTCCGCATCACGCAAAGCTTGCAGTGAATGCGGCATTTACGCTATGCGAGTTCCTGCTGGAGTCTTACGGCTACCAGCAAAAACGAGAAGAAAGGCAAGCATCGTGAGTACACGGAAGACTCGATTAGAGCTGACCTGGATCGGGAAAAATGACCGTCCGCGACTTGAGCCGCGGATTTTGTTGGAGGACGCCGCACTTTCTTACCACGCAAAGGTACGCGTCACTGATGAAGACGTCTTCGACAATGTATTGATTCAAGGTGACAACCTTCTAGCGCTGAAAGCTCTGGAACAAGAATTCTCCGGGAAAATAAAGTGCATTTACATTGATCCTCCATATAACACCGGTCAAGCGTTGGAATACTACGACGACGGCTTAGAGCACTCGCTTTGGCTATCCCTCATGCAGGAGCGCCTGAACCTTCTGCGCTCACTCTTAACGCAAGATGGTGTCCTTTTTTGTCAATTGAATGACGATGAAATGGCGTACGCCAAAGTTTTGCTTGACGAGGTCTTCGGTCGGGCGAATTTCTTAAATCAGGTTAGCGTCAAGATGAAGCAGACATCCGGCGCATCTGGCGGTGGCGAGGACAAGCGGCTCAAGAAGAATGTCGAGTACATCCTTATCTATGCTCGAAATAGGGATGGGGAAAGTGGCTTTAAGAAATTCAATGACGTTTACGACGAAGAAGACTTATTTGAATTGATCCAAGAAATGCGGGACGAAGGAAAGAGCTGGAAATACACCCGCATTCTCAAGAGTCTTGGGCGTAAAGAATTCGTGAAGGAAATTTTCGATGGCTCTGGCGAGCAGATAAAGATTTATAGACATTTCGACGTAATCATAGAGCCTATAAGCGAAGTCGCGCGAAAAGAACATTTAGTTGAAGAGGCGTGCTACCTAAAGTATTTCGACAAAGTCTTTCGAGATACGAACGCGCAAAGTTCAATCAGAACTCGAGTTATGGACGCAGTAGGCGGTTCTGGAGATTTCTTTAGCATTGAGTACACCCCAAAATCTGGAAAAAATAAGGGGCGTTTGACAACACTGTATTACAAGGGTGCGAACTGCGATTTAATCGCTTGGCTGTCAGATGTCGCCGTTAAGAAGGGTTCTCGCCTTCTTAAACTTGAGAAGACCGGAACCTTCTGGGAAGGATTTCCTCTCAACAACTTAACTAAGGAGGGCGGGGTCCAGTTTCCGCAAGGCAAAAAGCCAGAAGCCCTTATTCGTAAAGTCTTAGATCTCGCGACAGATCGAGGCGACTGGGTACTCGACTCATTTGCTGGATCTGGCACGACGGGTGCGGTATCACACAAAATGGGTCGCCGTTGGATCATGGTCGAGATGCGGGATCACTGCAATACTCACATAGTACCAAGGCTCAAGAGGGTTATAGACTCCGAGGACACCGGCGGTATCACACCGCACGTAGGGTGGAAAGGTGGCGGCGGATTTCGTTACTTCCGACTTGCACCGTCACTGCTCGAAAAGGATGCTTGGGGCAACTGGATCATCGCTAAGCCCTATGACGCTGCGAAGCTGTCTCAAGCGGTTTGTAAGTTAATGGGATTCGTCTATCGACCTGACGAGACGCGTTACTGGATGCAGGGTCGCTCTTCAGAGACGGATTTCATTTACGTCACGACACAGAATCTCTCTCATCAGCAGCTCGCCGCCATATCGGGCGAAGTTGGCGATGAACGTACTCTGCTAGTCTGCTGCAAAGCGTTTCGTTCAGAAGGGGACGCTTTTCCCAACCTAACGATTCGGAAGATTCCCCAGGCTGTGCTGCGTAAGTGCGAGTGGGGCAAGGACGATTACAGTCTTAATGTGGCCAGCCTACCTGAGGCTCCGGTTAGTTCGTCGCATTCTGTAGACGTGTTAGCGCCTACCAAAGCAGGGAATAGGCGCGCAAATATTGGAAAGACAGTCCCTCAGGAAGACCTGTTTAGCAACGGGGGCAAGAAGTGACTGACCGTATTGTTCGTACGATTTCTCAGCGACTGTCGCTTCGCACGCCGCAGGTTGATTCGTTAGAAATCATGGCTGATGTCCTAAAGAGAATATCGCTCGACAAGGGGGCGGACCCCGTGGCGGCACTTGCCGTCGTCCGCGATTTCTACCCGTCCGTCCAAGCTTTTGAGCGCGCTTTCCCCTCCCTTTGTTTCGCGCTAGCCACTGGAGTCGGGAAAACACGCCTGATGGGTGCATTTGTTGCCTACCTGTATCTCTCAGGAAGAAGCCGTCACTTCTTCGTACTCGCGCCCAACAAGACGATATACGAGAAGCTGATATCAGATTTCTCTCCGGCAAGTCCGAAATATGTTTTCAAGGGAATCGCAGAGTTTGCAGCAAATCCGCCGTTGATTATTACGGGTGACAACTACGAGAGCGGCGTAGGCGTTCGCTACGATACCGGGAAATCGACAGATATTTTTGGTTCTGACGTTCATATCAATATTTTCAACATCGACAAGATCAACAAGGAAGAAAGTCCGCGCGGCAAGTCGCGTATGAAGCGCCTTCAGGAAACCATTGGCGAGAGCTACTACGAATATCTGTCCAAGCTCGATGACCTCGTGCTTTTGATGGATGAAGCACACCGCTATCGTGCCAGTGCCGGAGCAAACGCTATCGATGGACTAAAGCCGATCCTCGGGCTAGAGCTGACGGCAACGCCCAAGACTGTCGGCGCGCGTCCGGTACCTTTCCAGAACGTCATCTACAGCTATACGCTCGGCCAGGCAATGACCGATGGTTTAGTCAAAGAGCCCGCCGTTGCAACGCGCAAGGATTTCGACCCAAAGACCGTGCTGGAAATGGATTTGGAGCGGATCAAGCTTGAAGATGCCGTTCACCATCACGACTATGTGGCTGTTGAGTTGGACCGCTATCACCGGGCCACAGGGGCGGCCAAGGTAACGCCATTCATTTTGGTTGTCGCCGCCGATACTACGGAGGCAAAACGGCTGAGAGAGTTCGTTGAATCCGATGTGTTCTTCAAAGCACGATTTAAAGGGAAAGTTGCAGAGGTCCATTCATCGCTAAAGGGCGATGAGACTGAGGAAGCAACCGAGCGCTTGCTAGCCTTGGAGAAGGACGGTCGAACCGAAATTGTCATTCACGTCAACAAGCTCAAGGAGGGTTGGGACGTAACAAATCTCTATACCATCGTGCCGCTGCGCGCTTCCGCCTCCGAAATTCTTACGGAGCAGACCCTCGGACGCGGCCTTCGACTGCCGTTCGGCAAGCGCGTTTCCAAAGGCGGCGACGATGAATTCGCTGCTATCGATCGTCTGACCGTCATTGCGCATGATCGATTCGACGACATCATCGCCAAAGCCCGGGAACCGGGTTCAATCGTAATGAAAACCATTGAGATTGGCGAGGGCGGTGATATCTCACCGACAGGCTCCGTGCTCGTTACGTCCCCATCGATCGTCGAAATGCTCGTTACAGGATCAAAACCGGAAATGCTGGGTTTTGTTCCAGCGGAGGGGAGCGAGTTTATCTTTGCGTCACCCGGCGAGGGGAAAGCCGCCGAGGTGACGCTTGACGTAATCAAACGTTTCGAGCGCAGGCTCGGTAGCGCTGAGGCGCTGCGCGATGATGCCGTTCAAAAGCAGATCGCCGACGAAGTCAAAGACCTCGTACGGCCTGTTCAGGGAACGCTTGAGGGGATGGCCCAGGAGCCACGGATCGACGAAATTGTTAAGGCCGTTGCCGTGGCGGTTGCGAATCGCACGATTTCGATTCCGCAGATTGTTGTCATTCCTAAGAAGCATGTGAATTTTACCTTCGAAGATTTCGATCTCGATAATCTGACTGCGATTAACACCCGTCCTATTGAGGACGGCATCATCATTGAGGATTTGCGTACTCAAGCGCGCGTTTATCTTGCCCGTAGTCTCGACGATCCACGCGAGGCGCGGCTCGAAGACTACCTTGTCCGCTACCTAATCGAGCGCAATGAGATTGATTACGACACACATGCAGGCTTGCTTTACAAGCTTTCGGGGCAAGTTGTCGAGCGCGTGAAATCCTATCTGACTACGGATGCGGAAGTTGAGAACGTCCTCCTGCGACACGGTCGCCAGCTCGCCGAGTTTGTATTCGGGCAGATGATGAATCATTACCACGAGACGCCGCTAACCGAAGATGACTACCAAGTGACCGTGACACGAGGCTTCATGCTTCTGGAAGCTCAGCCAATGAACGTCGCTCCCGGACAGAGGGTGCGCGATTTTAGGCAGGCTGTCGCGCCGTTATCCGAGACGCGCAAGCATGTCTTCGCAGGCTATACGAAATGCTGTTATCCCTTGCAGAAATTTGACAGCGACCCCGAGCGGAGATTCGCCGTCGTTGCTGATGGCGACCCCGCAACTGAGAAATGGATAAAACCTGGGCGCAACCAGTTCCGCATCGATTACCGCTCCGGCGACCCCTACGAGCCGGATTTCGTGGTTGAGACGAAGACCAGAATGTTTATTGCGGAGGTCAAGGCCGCGAACGAATTGGCCGACCCTATCGTCGTGGCAAAGGCAGCAGCGGCGACCAAATGGTGCAAGACCGCTACCGAATACGCTGCGGGCGGCACGAAGCCATGGACATACCTTCTTATTCCGGATGACAAAATTGTGAGCAGTTCGACCCTCGAAGGCCTCGCGGCTAAATTCGCTACGTCATAGGGGCAGGAATTTACGCATGGGACACACGGAAAGTGGCGGGGCGTTTTTTAAGGGGTTGATCGAGAAGCGTCGGCAGCTTATCGAGGCCCTTGACGCCAACAAAGGGGAAGTCAACCTTGATATTTTCGAGGACTTCTATCCTGACAAGGCGCACTTCGTATACGAGTTGCTCCAGAACGCCGAGGATGCCGGGGCGACGGAAGTGCATTTCTCTCTGAATGAGGATCGACTCATTTGTGAACATGACGGGCGGCGAACGTTTACCGAAGCAGATGTATCCGCTATCACCGGGATTCACAACAGCACGAAAGGCAAGGACAAGGACAGCGACAAGATTGGGAAGTTTGGTGTTGGTTTTAAGTCCGTGTTTGTATATACGCAGTCGCCGACTGTCCGGTCCGGCGAATTCGCATTCCGGATCGTCAAGCTGATCCTCCCCGAACTGATAGAGCCGGATACAGCACTTGGCATACGCACCCGGTTCGAATTCCCGTTCGATAATCCAAAGAAATTGCCGAACGATGCCTTCGAGGAGATTGCTGCCGGGCTCCGGGACCTTGATGAAACCACGCTGTTGTTTCTGTCGAGCCTCCAGACGATTAGGTGGAGCATCAATTTGCATTCCGCCGGGGAAGTGCTCAGGCATCGCCACTCGGAGTTCCACTTTGAAGTGCTGAAGCAGGAAGGTGCGAAAACGACGTCCAGCGCGCACTTTCTAAAGTTCGACGAGCCGGTTAGGGGTCTGGGAAACCAGCATGTGGCCATCGCATTTCCTCTCGACTTCCTGCCGGGGGTTCGCAACTTCGATCTTGGCAAACCACTTGCCGAGCAGATGAAGATCGTTCCGGCTTCGCCGGGCCGAGTTGCCGTCTTTTTTACGGCTGCAAAGGAGGCTTCCGGACTGTTCTTCCACCTTCACGGTCCCTTTGTTCCGGAGCTAAGCCGGGCAAGCATTAAGGAGACTCCGGCGAACGACCCGCTTTACGACCAACTAGCCGCTCTTTCTGCATCCAGTCTGCACAACATTCGAGACCTTGGCCTTTTGACGCCGGAATTTCTGGGTGTCCTTCCCCTGGAAGAGGATCAGATACCGGCCCGTTATCAGGGTATACGCAAGGCCATCGTCGCAGAGATGAAGGCTCACCCGTTGACCCCCACGTATCAGCGCGGGCATGCGGAGGCCAATCGGCTGATTCAGGCGCGAGCGTCGCTCAAGGACCTTCTCTCGGACGCGGATATTGAATACCTCGTGGAATATGAAGACCAGTCGCCTCTCTGGGCTATCGGTGCTACGCAGCGAAACAGCCGGATCGACAATTTCTTAACCTCCCTCAATATTCGCCAGTGGTCTGTAAAGGAATTTGTTGAAGCCCTGAAAGCGAATACGACCACGGTTCAGATTTATGCGACCAGTCCCCCGTATATTCGCAAGGAACCAAACGAGGCCTTCATGACGTGGCTCGGCGAAAAGTCGTTGGACTGGATGAGACAGCTCTATTCAGTATTGCACGACGAACTGTCCGAGGCGGGATCGCTCCCGGAGCTCAAGCACCTGAAGATCGTGCCGCTCCATGGCGGAGGTCTTGGTGTCGGCAGCCAGTGCTACTTTGCCGCGACTGAAGCCCCGGAGCGCGACCTTCCCACGGCGGACGCCGCCATTTACACGTCTGGCAAGAACAAGGCGCAACAAGACAAGGCCAGGGCCGTCCTGCTCGGGATTGGCGTACGGGAAATCGGTGAGGCGGAAGAAATTGAAATCATTCTCGCCACACGTTACACAAAGGAAGCAGAAATACCGGATGACAAGACTTATCTGAATGACTTGCGCCGGTTTGTTGCGCTTGTCGAAAAGCAACCTGACAGAAAAATACTCTTCAGAGGGGCTTATATCTTCCATGGCGCTGACGACAACTGGCACACGCCAGAGGCGACATATCTTGACGGCCCGTTCAGAGCCACGGACCTATCCGCATATTTTGGATCTCTCGCATTGCAGGCAAATCGGCAGCCGCTTCATGAAAAATATCTCGACTGCGCGGTGGAGCCGGAGCGCCTTGGCAATTTTGCTGAGGCCGTAGGCGCTGTCACGAGGCTGCCGATAGTTCGTACGGATTGCTCGCAGAACCCGAAATGGAGCTACCTGAGGATGGCACCGGGCGCGAGAGACACATCGCCCGTTAATCGGGACTACGTTGTCACGAATCTTCAAGCGTTACTGGAAACACCGAACTTTGCCCTTTCACGTCTGGTCTGGAGAACTCTAGTCGCGTTGCCAAATTTCTCGGACTATTTTCAGGCCGTTTTCAGACACAACCAGTCGTCGGGATCGCATCGGGCCGATTCACGGTTCATTGTCGATCTTAAAGAGGCGAAATGGGTTCCGCAGAATGAAGGCTCGTTCGTGCGGCCTGAAGACGCACTGCGCGAGCTGTTGCCGGAGGGTTTTCCCTTTGACACGGCATACGCTGGCTTGAAGGCCATCGGGTTTGGAGACGCTGTCGCCCGCAAATCAGCCGAAGCTCGCCAGAAGGACGACCTTGCAAGGGAGGCGGGTTTCGAGAGTAGTGAGGCGCTTGACCGTGCGCGCCGTTTTTCCGCGCTTCCGATGGAGGATCAAGAGAGGGTCCTTTCCAGTCTTTCCCGGCCTCACGACCTCGCTGCTGTGCCGGACCGCGATCCGGCGAATCCTGGTCGGCGTATGCAGAATGTTACCGAAGACGCGAAAGAAGCTCCTGACAAGACGAGCGAAATACGCAGCCGCTCCGTGTCAGTCGGCGTGGAATTGGTAAAGGATTCCGCTGAAGAGTACCTCCAGCGCCACTACAGAAATGCGCGTGGCGATATGACGTGTCAGATATGCAAGGGGCCTCTTCCATTCAAGCTTGAAGACGGGAGCGACTTCTTCGAGATTGTGGATTTTGTCCCCGGTCTAAGTAAACGGCACAGCCAAAACTATCTGGCCTTGTGTCCGAACCATTCGGCCATGTACCGCCATGCCAACGCGTCAAAGGCGGAATTGCGAGAGCGTGTTATTGGTATGACGACGAACGAGCTTGAGGTCCAGTTAGGTCAGAAAGAGCTGACAATCTATCTAAGCAAGGTTCATGTCCTCGACATCAGCGCTGTCCTCAAAGCCGAGGAAGAGCTTGCATCCGGTCTCGACACTGAGGCGGAAGGCACGAGCGATGAATAACAACAAGTTCCTGTCGGGCGGGGAATGTGTATGACAGGCAGCGTAAACGTCCTTCAGGAAATCCTGACATGGTCTAAAGATCGTGCAATTTGGCAGCGCGACGCCTTGCGCCGTCTCGTGCTGAACGGTGAGCTGGCGGAACAGGACATTCGAGAACTCGCGGACATCTGTAAAGGCGACTACGGGCTTCTAGACAAAACGAACGCCATTCCGCTGAGCGAGGAGCATGTGCCCGCCGGCGCGAGTAAGGCTCCTGCCATCTCGCTCGAATCCATAATTCATCACAAGGGAGTTAATGCGCTGGCGGAAAGCCAGACCCTCAAATTCGGCCCGGGATTGACCATCGTCTATGGTGACAATGGAGCCGGCAAGACCGGCTACACTCGAATCCTTAAGCGCGCCTGTCAGGCGCGCGGTCGGGAGGAGATTTTGGGCAACGTCGTGTCCGGGATTGCTCCTCCAAAGCTCGATGTCGCGATTAAATACAAGGTGGCGGGAGACCCAACCCCACGTCAATGGACCGACGGCAGCCCGGACGAATTCGTCTCTCGCGTTAGCGTGTTCGACACGCACTGCGCAACGGTCTATTTGAATGACAAGACCAATGTCGCCTTTCTTCCGTTCGGGCTCGATCTGTTCGACAAGCTGGTCAAAGCCAGCAAATCCGTCCGGACACTTCTGGAAACGGAGCAGCGCGTCCTGAACTCCAACGCGCTGGCGGCAATCATCCCCACAATCCCGGAGGGAACGGCCTCAGCGAAGCTTGTGACTACGATCACCGCCCTCACCAAGCCGGAGGTCGTTATTGCCGTCACCCGGCTGACGGTGGAGGAAGAAAAGAAGCGGAGTCTACTAGAGCAATTGCTGAAGGACTTGCAGGCCAATGATCCCGAGAAACTCGTCAAGCAACTGACGATCCGCAGCGGTCGTGCCCGCAGCCTTATGCAACACATCACCGGAGTGGAGTCAGCGCTCGTTGAGAAAGCCGTTAATGACGTTTTCAGCGTCAGGTCAAGTGGTAAACAAAAAAGTCAGGAGGCGCGGACGCTGCGTGAGGCGGCGTTTCCCGAGGGGGTGCTTGCGGGAACAGGCGGGGATCAATGGAAAGCTCTCTGGGATTCGGCGAGGCAGTTTTCGGAGCAACAGGCGTATCCGGGTAAGGCCTTTCCGGTGGTTGATGGCAGCGCAAAATGCCTTCTCTGTCAGCAAGACATTGAACATGCGACGACCCATCGCCTTAAGCGGTTTCAGGAGTTTGTCATGTCAACGGCAGAGCGGGAGCTTCGTCAGTTGCGCGAGACCTTCACGCAAAAGCGGAACGGGTTTGCTGCGCTCACGACAAGAACCGATGCTGTTGGAGAGACCTTGGCGGAGATTCGTCTCGACCATGAGGCGGTCGCGGATCAGATTGAAGCAGCTATCGCGCAGAACGAAAAACGCCGTGCTGCCGTCGTCGCGGCGCTTGGAAACAACACGGACCTCGCGGCGGAGTGTCCGAATCTTGCGATATCGTCGCAGCTTGCTGAGCGCGTCGCACAGAACATAGACGCCCGGATCAAGTCTTTGAAGGATCCGGAGGCAGAGGTAAAACGCAAGACGATAGCAGCAGAGTTGCGCGAGCTGGATGCCAGAGCGCTCCTCGGAAAACACGAGCAAACGCTCCTTGACGAGATCGAGCGCAAGAGGAAATACGCAGCGTTCGTGCAGTGTCTTGACCAAACGAAACCCATGGCTATTACGCAGAAAGGCTCGACTTTAACGAAGGCCGTTGTATCGGAACGGTTAAAGACACAATTCCGCGAAGAGCTTAAGGGTCTCGACTTTACGCATGTAGAGGTTGAACTCAAGGAGGCGGGTGGCGCTGAGGGTGTTTTCTATCACAAGCTGGCACTCACGCGCGCGCCGAACATGGCGTTGCCGAGGGTGGTGAGTGAGGGTGAGCAGCGTTGTCTCTCCATCGCAGCCTTTTTTGCTGAGCTGAGTACGGCGGACGATCCATCCGGCATCGTGTTCGACGATCCGGTGTCGTCTTTAGATGTCAGATGGCGGCGGGCGGTAGCCGCGCGACTGGTGCACGAATCTAAGGTCCGGCAGGTTGTTGTGTTTACGCACGATGTTGTGTTCCTCCTTGCTTTGCATCAGGCCGCGAGGGATATGAGCGTTGTCCCGCATGATCAGCACGTTCGCCATACTGCCTTGGGCGCTGGCGTCTGCGTGGAAGAGCTCCCTTGGGCGGCGATGGCCGTAAAAAAGCGTATCGGACACGTCAAGAACGAGTGGGTGGCCGTGGACAAGCTACATCGCGACGGGCATCAGGAGCAATACGAAAAAGAAGCAAAAAACCTATACGGTCTTCTGCGGGAAGCCTGGGAGCGTGGAACTGAAGAGGTGCTCCTCGGCGGCGTCGTGGAGCGCTTCCGGCCAAGCGTCCAGACGCAACAGCTCGCCGCTATCGCGGATATCACTCCTGAAGACTGTAAGGCTGTCGAGAAGGGGATGTCTAAGTGTTCCGCATGGTTGCGCGGCCATGACCAATCGGCGGCTGCACCCGCTCCTGTACCGAAACCGGCGGAGCTGAAAGCTGACATTGACGAACTGGACAATTGGGTGAAGGCAATTAACAAGCGTCGCGGCAAGTAAGTCGGGTTCCTCCAATCAGTCTTCGGGTGCAGGGGGCTCATTTGCTTCTGCAAGTCCGATGCGCAGTATTCAACGGAGACCTGCTTGCTGGATTTCAACGCTGGTTCCCTGCTGTCGGATCCCGACGAATCATGCTGCCCTGGCACTGGTTAACCCAGCAATAGAAACGCTTCCAATCGACAGAGGCTAGTCGCATAAGACTTACGACTTAACCGGCTCGGGCGACCTCCAAATATCTACAAAAGGAATTTGCTAGGCGCATTTGGTGCGGCGTCCGACATTCCGGCTCGAGCAGTCCGGGATTGCCAACCAGTATACAAACGCACTTCGCGCGCGAAGTCGCGACGTTTAGCCGATTTCGGCTGAAAAGAAATTCCATTCCATGCGGCGCGTCTTCTGGATCAGAGGTCGTGGTCGAATAGATCACCACGGGGGCCTCCTGTCCCTGAAACTTATCCACGGTGCCAACAACTGCGCCTGGCAGTCGATGGGAGATGGTCGCGACCTGGGCGTTGTAGGGTGCGACTATCAATATATCCTTCAAAGTCAGCTGGGCGACTTCGCTTTTACGATTAGTCCATGTAATGCCGGGCTGAACGAGTCCCTGCACGATCTCTAGGATCTTGTCCGCTTCCTCCGTGGATTCGTTTTGATTGCCCTCGTGCGCGACCGGCACGTAAAAGAGTCCTGCGCCAGCGAAGGGGGTTGGCCCGCTGAGTACCTGTTTGTGCAATCCGGGCAAAGAGGTAAGTTTGTCCTCATAGAAGAGTTCTGAGGTGAATTGGCAAATCGCGGGATGAAGACGCCATGTCTCGCTGAGAAATAGCCCACGGTCCTCGGGCATCGTCTCATGACCTTCAAGCAAGTGGGCAAGCGCTGACACCTCGGACCCTTCAGGGTGGCTCGCCTTTTGCGGCTGTTCGAGCTGCTGGGGATCGCCTAGGAGTACAAGGCTCTTGGCGGCTTGGGCACAGGCCAAGACATTTGCCAGGGACATCTGACCGGCCTCATCGACGAACAAAACATCTACCGCTTCGGCTAGAACGTCCTTAGTCCATACCCAGGCCGTGCCGCCAATGACATCGTAGGCACCGTTCAAAATCTTAGTGATACCTTTCTTGGAATCAGTTTCCTCTTCGATGTCCGCGTCAGGATGCGGCGACTTCTCCGAGACGCGATGCAAGCACCGCACCGAACGGCTTTCCTCACGCGCGGCCTCAACGACCCCCTTGAGTAAATTGCGAATAACCTTGTGACTCACGGCGGTGATGCCCACTTTCTTGCCTGCGGAGACCAGGTCAATGATCATACGGGCGCCACTGAAAGTCTTACCGGCGCCTGGCGGCCCTTGAATGGCGAGTACGCCTTGATCGAGTCCGAGCACCGCTCGCCTGGCAGATTGCACCGTATTTTCGCCGGGGAGGCGTAAAACGACGCCAGCCATTAGGCGCGGGCCCCGCCGTAGCAACAGGTCTCGCGCAGATCGATATGCACCCGCCGCGTCGATGCCATGATCACGAACAAACTCGCCCAATCGCAGAAGCGACGAAATGGCATCGGCATTCCGGATATTGTCGTGCGTGAAAACTGCCTTCGGGTGATGTTCGGTCTTCGCTGCACCTTTCCGAAGATCGATCGTTCCTGCGCTGAGATTGATGGCCTCCACAGTCGCGAACTTCCCTGGCTTCTTCGCGCCAGGCAGAAAAATGTCATCCTCGACACGAATGTCGGTGTCCTGCGGGGGGAACGAGTAGCGATCAATGACAACTCCGCGCTTGGTCTGCGCCAGTCGATCCACGAATTTGAGCTGCCCTAAACCATCCGCCTCGTCGATGAATTCATCGGCCGGCATATCATTGAGCCGAAAGTACTCCCACCACGCCACCTTCTCTTCTCGCCGGTGCCACTCGAGCAGTTGCGCGAGAATCCAACAGGCTTCCTGCTCCGCATTTCGTTCGAGCGGAAGCCCGGCAAGTAGGGCATCAGCTACCGCTCGTATCTGCGCCAATTGCCCCTGGAGTTCTTCGCTGACTTCCATCGTGGGCGGATCAGGCCTGGGAACCGGCCAACCTGTTTGCTTCTCGGCCTCCAGCCGAAGCGATTCCAGCCATTGGTGCAATTCCAAGGCCGACATGCAGTCATCGCGGTTATAGCCTTGGACCACGTCTTTCATCTCGGGCGTGAGCGCCTGGTAGTCCTTACGCGCGATGGCCGATTCGACGGCCTTCATTTGGCGCGAGGCGCGCTGCAAGTCCACTTCCCTCACTAAACCGTAAAGTGGTTCGAGTTTCTTGATCGAATAGCTCTCGACACCTGCCTGCAAGCCCCGTCGCACGACGCTGTAAAGATCGACGAACACTTTTCCGCGAAGCAGGACGTCCAGTTCGTCTGCCCGCGTTGCATAACGGCCCATCAGCCGTTTCATTGCCGTCGGCTCGTAGGGCGCGTAGTGATACACGTGCATCGCTGGGTCCTTCAAGCGGCGCTCGAGCGCTAGATCGATGAAGCGTTCAAAGGCGAGCTTCTCCTGCTCAGGCGAGAGTGCCCACACGGCCTCATAGCGGTATTTGCCTGACTCGTCGCGCAAAGCATAACCAAAGAGGTAGTCAAAGCCGCCTTTCTCCGCCAACCGATCACCTTCTAAGTCCAAAAAGATATCGAAGGATGAGGGCGGTGGTAGCGAGGCCAAGCCTTGTTCGGCTTCGATTCTTAGAAGTTCGTACGGTGGCTTTGTTTGGGTACGGGCCGCCAGCTGAAGCTCGGCCTGCTTATGGAAGCGCTCCAAGGTTGCGACGCTTCCGCGACGCGGTTTTGTCGTAAACGGCAGGGGGAGGCGCGCGAAGTGCTCAAGTTTTATGACGCCCCAATCTGCGAGCTCCCTGCGCTGCGTCTTCTGGATGCCTGCCACTAGGCAAACGCTGTCATCTTGAGTCCAGCGCTGACGGCACTGGGAGTGCCAGCTACAGACATCGCAATGGGCGACAGGCTCGGGGTATGTATTTGTGCTCGCCCGTGATGCCGGCAAGGGTTGCGTCATGGCTCGCTCGAAACTGCGGCGGACGAGACGAAAGTACGCGCGGAACTCGGCAAAGCGATAAATCTCTGCGGTGAAATCCGTATCTGGTTTGACGACTCTCAAATAATCCGGCGGCACACCTTGGATATCGCTCAAGAGTTCAGCGTAAAGACAAAGTTGTAGAAGTGTCGCACCGCGCGTTTCTGTCGCGAGTTTCGTCTCAAGAGGCTCGTAACGCCAGTCTCCGAATGCGCTGTGCCCCGGCACTCGCAGCAGAACATCTGCCCATCCTGCCCAAAGCTCGTGCTCAAGTCGCGCCTGGACGACGACATCAACTCCACTGCGGAGCGCGGTCAAGGTTTTAGCGAACGGAGCCGGATCGTTCTTGGCAATTTCGACGACCGATTTGCCGGAAGCTCGAAGGGTCGCAACGAATTGTGCTTCATGCTCCAGTCCGCGCGCTCGTAGCACTTCGAGCATGGGATCGTCGGTGAATGGGCGCTTGAGCATGCCGTGGGCAGACAAGCGCTCGAGCGTCGAGAGATGTTGGCACGCCAAAAAATCGGTGAGATCGGTGGCGAAATACTGCTGATGGTCGTCCCTAACTTGCATTGCCCGCTCCCTGCGATAGCGCTGATGGATTGCGCCAATTGCCGCACCCGACGATAGTCTGGCACCTGGGGGGCGCTCGAGACCATGTCAGCCGTCACGCTTGGTTTCGTGACGAACTGATGCCGTGCATCGTCGTTTACCGCAGCGCGAACATCGTAGACGCTTCACCACATCTTGTATCGAAGCGTCCCATCCTGCGATGGCCGCCAGTGTCCTCGGCTGAGCATTTCGTACATGTCCGCACTCACACTTGAGTGTGAGCACGTACTGCCCAAAATTATCGGACAGCTTGGTAATTGTGAGTGGAGGGCGGCGTGGCATCATGGCCTGTACATACATACAGCCGCGAGTTAGACTCCGCAAACATAGTACTTCCGGCCGCATTCATCAGCGCTTCCGGGAGGTTTTCGTGCGTAACCTTCTTGACTGCTGGGGCAAGCCGCCTATCGATCTGCCTACCTCATGCATTCGGGGACGCCGTTTGTGATCGCACCTCCTGTGCTCTTTTCGAAAAAATAGTATGGGAGCGTTGCTGATCGGCCTTCTCGATCCGCCAACGCAGGGTCGGTGAGTCCCGATGCCGCAGCACCTCAACGACTGATCCGTTTCTTTTCCTTAGTAGACCTGGCGTCGTGACCCAGTTCGCAGGTCCTGCTCTCGAGGACTGTCACACTTAATAGCAAGCGTGTAAGGGAACTACAGCGATGCCTCGAAGACGAACTTCTGCGTTTGACGATCTCCTGGTTATTGCCTCGAAGCTGCCGTGGAAAGTCGGTGTGGGTATGGCGTTCGTCTCCTACCTCGTGCTTCACCTCGTGGCTCTTGGCTCTGCTCCAGTCCCATCCGCGACCAACACGGCGGATCTTGGGAACGTGGTCATCCGCGGATTCATCCACATTTTCTCGCTCTTAACCCAGTACCTCATTCCCGTGGGCTTTCTCATCGGCGCCGCCGCGTCGTTTCTTAAACGACGGCAATCGAGCGGCCTCCTAGAAGAGGCGCGTAGCGGCCGCGAAATTGCCTCGATCAGCTGGCAAGAATTCGAGCGGCTGGTCGGGGAAGGCTTTCGGCAGCGGGGCTTTAAAGTCAGTGAACGAGGCGGAGCGAGTCCCGATGGCGGCGTGGACCTGGAGCTTACGAAAGCAGGGAACCGCTATCTCGTTCAGTGCAAGCAGTGGCGCTCACGCCAAGTGGGCGTCACGGTCATTCGTGAACTTTGCGGCGTAATGGCGACCGAACAGGCACATGGCGGCTTCGTCGTGACATCAGGTCAGTTCACCCGTGAGGCGAGCGAATTTGCTCAACGCAGCCGCATCGAGTTGATCGACGGCGCGCAGTTACAAGAGCTCATCGGCGTGAAAACTGAATCAGCGGCCAGCAACGCTCCGGCTTTTACGCCGACGCCAATCCGATCTACCGTCCCCACCTGCCCGGGATGTGGGAAGTCCATGGTCGAGAGAACCGCCAAAAAGGGAAGTCTGGTTGGTCAATCCTTTTGGGGTTGCCAGGACTATCCCAGGTGTCGCCGCATCGTGCCGAAAATATCGTAGCAGCGTCGGAAAATGGCCATGCCTTCTGCCCGCTAGGGTGAGGATGCCACTGTCACCCTCAGCCCGCAGGCGGCCAGCAGCGGCACCAAGCCGGCGGCGCCCCCGAGGTGGGCTGCGCCTACGAGGACGAGCGTGGGCTCATTGGCTGATTGCGCGAGCTCCCGGATCGTTGGAAGCCAGAGCTGATTCCGGGCGGCAATGACCGCGTCCTTGATGGGGGCAAATCTATTCAGCCAATACAATGAGCTAGTCCGATCGACTTCCTCGAAATCTCCCGCGATCCACGCACCGTAGCTCGATTCGAGTAGTTTCTTCGACGATGCAGGGTTGTCGAGAGCCCAACTCACCGCCTCATCCCAGACGGCGTCACTCACGCCGTCTGAAAGCGCATAGGACTGAGCAGCGGTCTCCAAATATTTGATTCGCGGTCCCGGAGGTTGAGTCTCTCTTGATCTCGCAAGGGCAAGGTGTTCGACCCCGCGATCAAGGGGGACAAGATCGAACATGTGCTGAGGCAATCGAGACGGTGTGCAAAGGACCGGAAGTAAAACTTCCGCCTGGCATTTCATTCGCCAACAAAGGCGGCAAGGTTCGTCACGAGGTCAGGGTACGTTGGTGGGAGGAGGATTTACCGACATACCGCAAAGCCGCCATCGGTCCCCGGGAGACATGAAGATGATTCCCGATGTGCCGATGCCGGCGGAATGGTATGCGCATCCATACGAAGGACCGCCTGCCATCTTCGGACACTACTGGTTCACGGGATAATCAGAAGTCATTTCACGCAAGTTTGCCTGCGTCGATTACAGCGCAGCCAAAGATGGCCCGCTCGTCGCCTATCGTTGGGACGGCGAAAGCGAGTTGTCTTCGAACAAATTAGATTGGGAAGGCAAAGTCTATGAGGGCATACGCTGTAAAAAGGGGTAGCGCATTCAATCCGACGTGATCGCCGTCTTCACCATCGCCACGACTACCTGCCGATTTCGAATCCGCTCGACTCCCGAGAGGCTGCGTTGGCGATTCATAAATGCGCAAGCCCGATAACTTCGAGCAGCACGAGCCTTTCTTAGTTGAAGTGGAAGGCACGCCGATACATCAGGAGATCCTCATGTGGTTCAAGTCTTTTCCGATGCAGGGCTGCGATTTTACAGGCGGCCTATCAGAGCAGCGTATTCGTCCAAGCATTCAGGGTTGGACATGGCTGCGGGGTCAACGACTTTATTGAGCGGCGTCCCTTCGAGAAGTCGCTTGATGGGAAGCTCCAGTTTTTTGGAAGACAAGGTTCGGGGAATCATCGAAACGCAAAACACTCTGTCTGGAACGAAGCGAGGCGACAGCGAACTGCGAATTGCCACGCCGACGCTCGACGTGATGGCATCGTTTGTTTCATTGACATTTGAAGGTACAACGAACAATACCAACAGACTATCCGCATCATTTATCCTGACGTCGACTACCAGTGAATCTGCAATGCAGTCTAGTTGTTCAACGGCCGCATAGATCTCGCTCGTTCCCATGCGATGTCCACCGCGATTGATGGTGGCATCGCTTCGCCCGTATATCTCGCACGTACCGTCCGGCTCGATCTTTAGCCAGTCGCCTTGACGCCAAATGCCGCCGTAGTATTGAAAATAGGATTCGCTGTAGACACTTCCATCGTCATCGCCCCATAAGAATAGCGGCATATTCGGTAGGGGCTGCGTGCAGACAAGCTCCCCGACCTGGTCGATAACGGCAATCCCTTTCTCGTCCCACGCTTCCACAGCGGCCCCAAGCTGGCGGCATTGAAGCTTTCCTGGTGACTCGGGTAGCTCGAGATTACCGGTACAGAAAGCGCCGCAGATATCCGTGCCACCGGAGCTGTTAAACCACCAGACGTTTCTTTTCCCGGCATCCGCCAATCTCTTCGATATACCTGATTGTACTGGCGCTGGGAGTGGTGAAGCCGTGCTGCCCAAAGCCCGCAGTCTTGATAGATCACCCACGCTTGAAAAGTCGACCGGGGCTCTTTCGCACATCGTGTAAAACTGTGCACCAGAACCAAAGAAGGTGATTCGGTTTCTCGCCGCGAACCGCCAAAGAAGTGCCGAGTCCGGGCATGTACGAGAGCCCATAGGGCTACCGTCAAAAATGCAGATAGTCGCGCCGCATAACAGGCCGCTCACCTGCGAGTTCCACATCATCCATCCGGTTGAACTGTACCAATGAAACCGCTCGCCCGGTGTTCGCAGATCGTAGCTTGCGCCGATGTCCGAGTGGAGACGAGCAGACGCTGCGCCCAGCAGAATACCGCCGTGGCCATGGACAAGCGCCTTGGGTTTGCCCGTCGTGCCACTGGAATACACGATCCAAAGTGGGTGATCGAATGGAAGCCAATCAGGCTCGAAAGATTCGACGCTTGGGTCCCTTAATGAAGTCATAGAAACAAAATCGATGGCGCCGGTAATCTTAGTGTCACTGTAGCCAGAAGGGACAAGGACTAGCGTGCTCGCATTGGGTAAGGACTGACGCAACTGTTGCACGATCTCAGCCCGATCAATTGCCTTACCTCCATAGAAAACGCCATCAGTGGCGATGAGCACTTGGGGATCTATCTGTTTGAATCGCGCCAGGATTGCCTGCACGCCCATATCTGGCGCGCAAACGGCCCAAATGGCGCCGATCGAGGCGCACGACAGAAGACCGATAATCGCCTCCGGACGGTTCGGTAGATACGCTGCGATACGATCACCGGGCTTAACGCCAAGTTTGCGCAAAGAGATCGCGAAAGAAGCCACCCGGGAACGAAGCGTCGGCCAATCGACAACCTCAACCAGCCCAAGCTCGTCCTCGGATATGATTGCAGGATGACCTGCCTTGTCGGCAAGGTCGGCGTGCCTAAGAATCTGTCGAGCGTAGTTGACGTTGGCACCAACGAACCAGCGAGCACCGGGCATGCGCGCCGAATCACGTACGGTTTTTATGTCCGTGGAAGATTGGATTCTGTCGAAGTTCCACACCGCCTGCCAAAACTCGATCGGTGATTCGATGGACCAGCGATACAGAGCCTCGAAATCCGGAAATAAGAGCCCGGACGTTTTCTCCACCTCTGCACGGAACTGGCGCATTAAGGGTGCCATCGCCGGTTGAACGTCGGCTTGTAAGCGCACTGCATATTGATTGCGTTGATTCAAACGTCGTTACCTTTTCTACTTACGCTCGGGACCCTGGCGAAGAATTGCCCGGGTCAACCTCCCAAAAATCCCGACGTCGATTTGATCCTCAATGTCTTCCCCGTCATTCCTCTGTTCTTACCTCATCCGTTCAGCCGTTTCGATCTGTTCATGCTCGTTACCAGCCAATCATGCAGCACTTCGCGCCGAACGAACCGCGCGGGCCTCGCGCATCCCTGCAAATGCACTTCGCAAAAACACGTCTCGGAACACGGTTGGGAGTAACTATCATTGTTGATACAACAAAGGCAGCGTGATCGCTGACCTCATAAATCACCGCTTATCGGAGATTAGTATGCTGGCCAAGCTCACCATCTTTTTTGTGCTCTTCTCCCTATACGGTGTGCCGCTCCGATCCGAAGCAGCACCCGATCCGGCGAGTTCCCAGTATGTTTATCGTAATAATTGCGGCTCTTGTCACGGGCAACACCTGGAGGGCGGCGAGTTTGGCCCACCTTTAAAGGGCGCGGAGTTTCAGCACAAATGGCCTGCCGAAAAGCAATCCGGCCTACTGGACTTTATCGAGCACTCCATGCCACCGGCGAGTCCGGGTTCACTGACACGCAAGCAATACTTAAGCGTAGCTGACCTCATCACGTCGCGCCCCAAGCCAGATGTTGAGGGCGCTCCTGGCGGCGAACACAGTGCCGAAGACGTAATGGATCAGCTGCAGCGATCGCACTTGGGAGTTCTGTTGGCCTCGCCCGAGGTATTTCAAGACGACAAATTTCACGACGCACAGAAGCGTCGCAACAACATCGCTTCACACCTGACACCGATCGATGATGAAATCTTGAAATCGCCTCCCGAAGCGGATTGGCTCGCCTGGCGGGGTGACAATGGACGCCAAAGCTTCAGCCGCTTGAAATCCATCGACCGAACCAACGTGGCATCTATGAGTGTCGCATGGTCTTGGTCGCTACCCGTGGGGCCGAACGAAATCGAACCCTTGGTGCACGAGGGCGTGATGTTCATTAACAGCGCCACCGAAGTGCAGGCGCTAGATGCCGAATCTGGCGAACTTCTTTGGTCGTATCGACGCAAGATTCCGGAAGAGTATGCAGGCAGCATTAGTGGCATACATCGCAATATGGCGCTTTATGGAACGAACCTTTTTGTATCGACCAACGATCGCCACGTGGTTGCACTGGATACGAAGAGCGGCCGCGTCGTGTGGGACCAACCGATTGCCCCCGAGAATCAACCTACGGTTGTCTTGTCAGCAGGGCCCATAGTCGCGCACGGAAAAATCATTCAGAGCTCCAGTGGCGGCCCTGGCTGCCTTGGCGGATGCGAGATAATTGGACTCGATGCTGGTAACGGCAAAGAAATCTGGCGCTTCAACTCGATTGCGAATGGCCGAGGAGTTGCCGCGAATTCCTGGAACGGTCTGCCGGATAGCAAGCGGTCAGGCGGCGGAGTCTGGATTTCCGGCAGTTACGATCCCCAACTTAACCTTATTTTCTACGGGGTGGGCCAGACATATAAGATTCAGCCATTGCTAACGGGCCCAGACAAAAAATTACCCCGTGCGGCGCTGTATACGGATTCGACGCTGGCGCTTGACCCAGACAGCGGCCGCCTCGCGTGGTTTCATCAGCATCTACAGAGAGACATATGGGACTTGGACGAGGCGTTTGAGCGAACTCGGGTGACACTCCCGACACCGGGAGGACAAGGTCAAGAGGCTCTTGTTACTGTAGGAAAATCGGGAATATTGGACGTGATCGAACCGACGAAAGGGCGATATCTATTTTCAATTGACTTAGGGCTTCAGAATTACACCACATCGATCGACCCGAAGACTGGCGCGCGCAGTGTGTCGGCGTCGCTCGACCCAAAACCGGGCGTACCACAGTTCATCTGTCCCAGCCTGCGCGGCGCCCGAAATTGGATGACCACGGCCTACGATCCAGACACTCACGTCTTGTATTTGCCGCTTGAAGAAACGTGCATGAATATCACGTTCTCCCCGAACACCAACGATATGCCGTTTGACATCGGCTGGAGTTTTGCGCCGCGACCACATTCTGACGGTAACTACGGCCGCGTGCAGGCAATCGACCTTGTCACCAAGCAGTCTCTCTGGACCAATCGCTATCGAGCGCCGCCGGCGAGTTCCGTGCTCGCAACGCGCGGCGGTATTGTATTTGTAGGGAATCGTGATCGGACTTTCGAAGCGCTCGATAGTCAGACCGGAAAGACGCTTTGGCAGGTGCGCCTGAACGCTGTGCCTGACGCGTCTCCAATCACCTACGCGGTGAACGGAAATCAGTACGTGGCGATCGTCACCGGGGGCGGCGGTCCGCAGGACAGCTCTTCAGATGAGATTACTCCCGAGCTCAAAAACAGCGCGCCGGCAACGACGCTGTGGGTATTTCGTTTACCAGCCTCAAACCGCCATCCGTAGAGAATTCGAACGAGGCTAATTCCGGCCGTTGACTAGCGGGTGGGCAGCTCGGGCGTTGGCGCGGCTGCGGCCGCCGCCAGCATTGGGACGGCGGCCACACAGGTGTGAATCGCTATTCCGCTCGACAGTTGCATAGCATCAGAAATCTCCTGTGGACTTACGCCAATTTCAAGAGCCCGCCTGATGTGTCGCCGCAGAGACTCGGCTTGTGGAGCCACCGGTGAAGCGTAGACCGCAATGAGAATCAGCTGCTTGGAGCGCTCCGGCAGAGGGCCTGAGTCGAAAGGGATTTCGCCGTAAGCTAAAAAACCTTCCACAAAGTCTGGGGCAAAGCGAAATAGCGAATCGCCGCCCTCTGGCCAGCTACCCGTCAGATCCACATATCGTTGCTTGCGCTCATTTTCGCCGTCGGTGAGCGGCCTCTTGAGCTCCTCGGTGTACAACCCCGCACGCTCGAGTTCCTCGATCAATATCGGCATTCCTGCTGTGTGGCTGGAATGAGCCGCCATCATGGCCAATTCTATGACTTCGATGATCTCCTCACCTGAAGCGCCCAGGCCCAAGACTTTCTTGATGTGCATTTCAACGCCCGGCACGAACAAATGGCTGACGGCGGCATCCACGGCGATATAAATGAACTCACACAATTTGTCGCCCAATCGCCCTGAAGTGAACGGAGGTTCGTGAAAATCAAGGTAGGCTTGCAGATATGCAGGCGAATAGTCGAGAAGTCCTTGATGAAAGGCGTGCCAATAACCGCGCCTTCGCATCACGGTTTCCTTCAGTCGGTCCTTAGCATTCTCGTCGTAAGTAAATTTGCCGGTGCCCAAGTCAGTGTACCTCGAAGACGATAGCGTGCAGAACCCATGCGCTGCTGGCTGAAACCGCGAAGTTACCAATCAGGAGTCACTTGCCCAACAAGTGATTACGCAATGTCGTGTCGCAAATATAACCGCGCCATTTGACAAAAGAGCTAGATTCGATCGCCGCGCCGCAGGTAGAGGTCCAGTGTTATGATGTACGCAAGCTCTCCGGGGGGGGTATCGCGACTAGGCGATCGCACTAAGTGCATCCATTCAACTGGAACGATTTACGTTTCTTTTTGGCCATGGCACGCACGGGTGATCCGACCAGTGCGGCTATGCAGCTAAAAGTAGACCACACGACGGTCCGGCGACGCATCAGCGCGCTGGAAGATGCCCTCGACGCGCGGCTCTTCGAGCCTCGTGATCGTGGCTTCTTGCTCACACATGCTGGAGAACGTCTGGTCACTACCGCAGAGGCAATTGAATCGCTCGCCATGCACGGCGAAGTCAGCGTTGCCGGAAAGGATATGGCGCTCTCGGGAACTGTACGGCTCGGCGTTCCAGACGGACTGGGCAGCTTGTTCTTAGCCCGTCATCTGACGCAGTTTGCGGTAGCTCATCCCGATCTTCAGCTGGAAATCGACGCACGGACACAGCCGTTCAATTTGGCCAAACGGGAGGCCGATATTGCGATCTCCATCGCGCCGCCCGCGAAGGGACGCCAAGTCATACGCAAAGTTGCGGATTGCCAACTGTACTTATACGCCTCCCCTGAATATCTTCTCTCGGCGGCCGAGATAAAGACCCCGGAGGATTTGCGTGAACACAGATTCGTTAATTATTTTGATGATATGCCATTCGTACACGGACTCGATATGCCGCCGCACTTATCGGCCAGCCCCTACCGTTTCTTGAGTTCAAGTTTGGTAACTCTCTTCCATGCGGTACTTGCCGGAGCAGGGATTTGCATGCTGCCCAGCTATCTAATCACCAGCGACACGCCGTTAGTGCGTGTACTACCGCATGAGATATCGACAGTGCGCAAAATCTGGATGACCATGCATTCCGACCTCAAGGACATTGCGCGTTATCGAGCGGTTGCAGACTTCCTGGTAAAAGTATTTGCTGACAATAGACGCCTTTTCGAGGGCGAACCACTATAGCGCGCGACTGGCCCCGCCGATCAGCAGGATTTAACACTGCGCCAGGCACATCCAAGCATAGGCCCGGTCAATATCCATCTATCATCCTCCGCATGGATTGCGCGCGCAACAGACGACGAGGCTCGGCTAGCGCGACTCTGCAATTCGTAATCGCACAAATAACTGTGACATCGTCTTCTGACCTGCGTTAGCGTTTCACCATTACGACTGAGAAAGCACATGGGGAGAGCTATGACACAAGCGACACAATCGCCAAGTCGCTATGAAGCGGTGCCGATGCAATTTTCGTACGCGGCGCAGAAGTCTGCCACATGGAACCCGAGTCAGGCTTTCAAGGGGTTTGACGAACGGGATTTAATGCTTGGGCAAGCCAGTGCCGGCCAACTCATTGCGCTGGAACTAAAAGCACAACATGCGGGCAGATCGGATCGCTGGCCTCAGATAGACAATGCAACATTCTTTCTCTTCTATGTGTTGAAAGGACAAATCAAGTTTTCAATGTCGGACGGAAAGGTAGTGACGCTGTATCCACGGGAGGCGGTGCATCTTCCATTTCTGCTGGCCTGCAGATCAGCCGAGTGGCAAGAGGACCTCCACGTGGTCCACATATTCGCCGAGGACCGTGGTCGCGAGTTGGTGCCGCTCCTGCAGATGCGGTCAGATGCATACAGTGGTGATTGGGAAGAAGTCATTGTCAGAAACCGGCCGGAGCTTTTTATTCGTGGCGATGGCCCGAGGGTGTTCTTCACGTATCGGGACTTGGGATCTGCCAGAAGCACCGAGCGACGAATTCAAACCCATGACGGTGACGGAGCTTCGGCTGATATCGACGGTGGCACCGGCTGGCACAACCACTCGATGAGCCAGTTCTTCTTCATTCTTGGCGGATCCGCGGACATCGACGTGGAGAATCATGGAAGCTTCCACCTTGTACCAGGCGATGCAATGACTCTGGGAAGAGAAATGCGCCACAATGTCCTCAACATCAAGCGCGGCTACAACGTAATCGAAGTGTGCCTGCCGGCAGACTACACTACCGTTGCGCAAAACGCCCCGGTTTGACCCAAACCGGGAAAAAAAAGCCGTCATGCGCCCACCACAGGCCTCATGCCAATTGTCGCCCGCGCTTATTCTTTTAATGCGGGAGGGCCTGTCGTGAATAATCTAGCTCTTATGCAATATGCCGCTGCACGCCTCGAAATAGAACAGGTGCTCATTCGCTACGCTCGGGGAGTTGACCGCCAGGACTGGATATCGGTGAAGTCTGCATACCACGATAATGCGACTGATCACCATGGAGAGTTTCAAGGCAATATCGATGACTTCATCCAGTATCTCGTACAAAGACACGCCAACATCGAGCAGTCGATTCACTTCATCACGAACGTAACCGTGGAATTGGTGGGCGATAGCGCAGCGCTGGTAGAAAGTTATTATCTTTGCCAGCAGCGACTGAAGTCGGCCGAGGGCATGGAGAAGGCGTTTGGTAAAGTGTTTGTATCAGACGATGAAACCGTGCAGCTCAGTGCATCAGGCCGATACATTGACCGATTCGAGCGACGAGACAATGTGTGGAGGATCGCAGACCGGAAAGTCGCCTTTGATGTGCTGACGGCCACAGCCACACCCCTGGGCGGTGGCTTAGGTATTCAATTGCTGCGATCCCGGCGCGACGCCGAGGATGTCTTGATGCAAGAGCGCGCACTGTTGGGGTTCAAGTAGGCAACATCGAGGGGGTTTGAGATGACGCAAAACACGAAGCACGTCGATCATGTTTTCTGGATCTGCAAGCTGGAAAACCAAGAGCGGTACGTTCGGCAATTGGCCGCTATATGCGACGCTGAATTCCATGGCCCGGTCGACCGGCCGGATCTCGGAACTCGGATTTATATCAGCTGGCGCAGCGGATTGGAGATCATCGCACCTCTCGAGGAGACGACGATCTACAGCAAGTCTCTTAAAGATCAACTAGCTGCACGGGGGGAGGGGCTTCTTGGCGTGATATTCGGCGTGGCGGATATAGATGTAGCTCGGGAACGCGCTATCAAGCTCGGGTATTCCGTGAGCCCATTGATCGAGAATGCGGGTCATGAGCCTTACATTGGTGAAACAGAAGTCATGAAGGAAGTGATGGTTGGCGATTTCATGAATTCCATTTTGGTTTTTGGTGAGATCCGGTACCCAAAGGGTGTGGCCCATATTGTCGGAGATTAGAGGGCCAAGTTAGGCGGTGACAACCCGCTGCTCTATCGCACCGAAAATTGACAAACCGTCAATATCGAACATCTCAATCTTCAAACTGTCACCCACCGCAAGGTAGGGCGTTTTCGGTTTGCCAAACCGCTTCTGCTCAATGAGTCGACGCTCTGCGATGCAGGCACCTCCGCGATCATCGTCCTCGTTCGATACGGTGCCGGCAGCCAATACGGTTCCGCTCGGTAAGGGGCGATAACTGGTGCAGTAGGAAATCAACTCGGGAAAGGTGTAGGTTGCGTCCACACTGCCGTCGGGCGACGCTACCAGTTCACCGTTGACGTGGCACAGCAGGGGCAATCGTAGCAGGTGCCCATCCCATGCGAGCCCCAGTTCATCAGGCGTGACCGCCACCGGCGCCATCGTGGGATACGGCTTTGCAAGCAGCGTAACCGAGCGGCCCCGTAAGACCGCTTGGGCCAGTACTTCTCTCAAACTTACATCATTGATTAGTGTTACAAGCCTAATGCTGCTGCCCGCTGCCAACACTGTGCTTTGGGCTGGTACCTCACCCAGAATTACGCCGATCTCGCCCTCGAAATCCATGTTTACGTCAGGCGAGAGCAGAGGCAACGGGTCTCTGGCGCCTAGAAATACGGAGACCCGCTCCGTCATGAGCGGTTCCGATGAAAAATTATCGGGTAGCGTCGCTCCGCGTAGCGCCCTAGCTCTTTTCATATGACTCAGATACGAGGTTCCGTCGATCCATCCATAAGCCCTCGGCAGCGGAGCGAGCAAGGTCGACAGATTCAGTGCCTGGGTGTCAGGCGTAGAGCCTTCATTCAGCGCAGCGGATCTCTCTTGGAGTTCTGGAAGAATCTCATCCCACCGATCAAGCGCATCGCGCATCGTCGCGGCCACTTCCGCCAGCGGCACAAAACAGGTCAGATGCTTGTCTACCAATATAAGGGTGCCGTCCGGAGTTCCATCGCGAAGCGCCGCCAGTTTCATAGCAACTCGGGTGTCAGAAGCTAGAAAACACGAGGTGCGTGCGTGCTAGGAAGATCTTCGATATATCCACTTTGAACTCCTGCTCCTGCAGCTGGTGATTATTCAGGAAATCAGTTGCGAAGGTGACGGCGCCGCTGATGGATGCAAAGTGGAACTCATCGACCCCGGCCGTTGTATCTTCGCCCGGGGCGGGAAGGTCGGCGGCGCTGATATGTATTCTGCGCGAAAACAGCTGCCCACGAACGAGTTGTTCGCTCGCCGTTCGAAGCTTTTTCGGCTCACCGCGTATCCGGGCGGCCTGCCAAGCGGCCGCTACGGACGTGCTCAGGGTCGAATAAAAGATGAAGAGTTTTACCAGCGGTAGATGTGCCCATCGTTTGTCTGGCTCATGCAATGAGGGCGGGCGGACAATCTCATATTCCTCACAGACATATATCAGCGCAGAGTCGAAGTCAGCAAATCGAAGTTCGTCCGGACGAGCCCGTGATAGGTAGTCTGGCGCCTCGTAGGTAGCAGCCATCTCTTCCACGCTGTCAAACCACATCTCGGAAATGGCATCCCGCGCTAGATGAAGTTCAATTTGTGTCAGCTCGGAGTCAAGCGCAGCGTAATTCTGCGCGTATTGGCGACAGTGAGTCACGAAGCCCACTGTCCCTGCAATCAGCGGCGCATGGCGCTCTCGGTAATGACACAGAAACTCGTCGACTAACCAGCCTGGCTTGCGATCGAAGGCCGCCAAGACCTTGATCATTGGACGCTCTTATCCAAGTCAGACTCGATCTCATCGGCAGCAAACCACCGAATGAATGACCGATCAAACAAGTTTTCTTCATCGCGCACGAGAGCATCTGCAATGTGTGAACCCATTATTGCAGCGATTGTCTTGTCAAACTCCTGCTTGTTTTCAAACCATGCTTCCGTCACGCAATTCACCGCACCATTTTCTTCAGCCATATAAACTTCATTGCCAATCGGGGTGAGATAATTGCGAATATATTTGAGCATTTTCGGAGCAGATCGTTTGACCAGCTCCGCATGATGCCTTTCGTAGTAGTCTCGAAACGCCTCATCGCTCATGCCCGGTTTTTTCTTCAGCAGCACGATCATTTTAAACATGCACAGCCCCCGTTATTGAGGGAGCAACACTGCCGCGCGGTTGGCTTAGGTTAAAGGCAAAATCATGCAATGAGCGTTCGCAATAATGCGCGACGTTGGAAGTGCTATGCCTTAGCATTGTGAACTCCGCATCTCGGCCGCTCGACTTCGAGCCCGTCGTATTTATGCAACCAACATTCGCAAAATTCTCCGTGGCTGCCAGCAGCTAGTTCTGCCACGCTCTGCCGCACTTGCGCTGTTTGAGGCTGCAGATTGCGCAAGACTATCGACTAAAAAGGGGGGTTCTCATGTCTATCAAGCTCAAGTCTGGTGCTTATGCAGTGGCATCCG
>Ga0182030_10002398_pt1 | contig 39723 bp, 34 predicted proteins | sample 812S3MmetaG_FD_121299 | JGI IMG/M metagenome (GOLD analysis project Ga0182030, IMG submission 121299) | Permafrost microbial communities from Stordalen Mire, Sweden - 812S3M metaG (Illumina Assembly) | ecosystem: Environmental > Terrestrial > Soil > Wetlands > Permafrost | place: Sweden...
CATCAGCGGCAGGCGTCGAGACATGATTTACCTATAGAAAATCTATACGCACAAGTCAAAGAAAAAACACACTTTTCATCCGCTTTTCTTTCAAACACTCAATATTAGGCGAGGATCAGGGAGCCGGTGAGTCCCCCTCCCAATCTTAATCTTGATCCTAATCCTAATCTCTTCTTCCTTTCCCGGCAGAGATTAAGATTAGGAGCAAGATTAAGATTAAGAACCGGAAACCGCGTTGCCCAATTGCTCCTCGCGATGCGCCTCCCAGGCGAGGCGCAAACCCTCCAGCGTCAGCAGCGGCGCCACGGCGGTGATCTCCGGCAATTTTGAGGCGATCAGGCGTGCATAACCTCCGGTGGCAACCACCGGCAGGTCGCGGCACTTGAGGGCGCCCTTCAGTTGGGCGACCAGTTCGCGAATCAGGCCCCGATAACCATGCACCGCTCCGATCAACATCGCTTGTTCGGTGTTCTTGCCCACCAGCGCCTCTACGTCGCGGATCTTGATGCGCGGCAGCAACGCCGTCTTCTCATGCAAATAATCCGTCATCACCTCCAGCCCCGGCGCGATGATCCCCCCGATGTAATTGCCACGCCGGTCCACAATGTCAAAAGTCACTGCCGTGCCGAAATCCACCACCACCACCGGAGCGCCATAACCCCGCCGCGCCGCCATGGCGTTGGCCAGACGGTCCGGACCGATGCTCCGCGGCTTTGGGTAATCAATCCCAATCCCGCGCACCGTCCGGTCCGTGAGAGCCAGCGGAACCGTGCCCAGTTTTTCCCGCGCAAAAGACGACACCAGCGGCGTGACCCCCGGAACGACGCTGCAATAAGCCGCCCCTCGCAACGGAACTCCGCGGAAGAAGTCTTCGGCCGCTTTTCCCGCCGCGCCGCCGGCCCAGTCGGCGGTGCGGACGTTGGCCTGCCGAAGCACACGGCTGGAATTGGCCAGCCCAATGTGCGTGTGGGTGTTGCCGACATCAAATAGCGCGATCATCAGCTTTCCATTTAAGGCTTGACGCCGGAAGTTAAAAGCATAAAGTCGCACAAAGCAACTGACTCATAAAGCCGCCGGCTTGAAGTCAATTCCCGCTGACCAATGCAAAGAAGTCAAATAGCCTGGATCGTGGCGCTGCTTCTGGTGATTGGGGTTTATATTTGTTGCTTCAGCCATTGGGGTGAGAAAAGGGAGATTCAAGTCGTTGCCTCTGTCCGTCCGGTGCGGCAACCCCGCCGCCGGGGCGCGGCCCCGCCCACCAACGGCCCTGCCTTTCAGGTGGTTTTCACCCTCGACGCCTATTACAAGCTCACCGGCATTGAAGTGGCTCCTCTGGATCGCAACCACCCGGATGCCGCGCAGCCGCCACTCTGGAAGCTGGTGTCCAGGAGCAATTCGGTCCCGGTCAAACTGTTCACCTACGGCCAGCTTATCAATGGCATGCAGCCTTACCTTCCAAGCGCGCAACCCGACCCGCTGGTCCCCGGCGCGATTTACCGCATCGAAGTGTCCGCCGGCAACTTGAAAGGCGCCAGTCTGCCTTTCACCATCCCGGACCTTCCCTAGCGGGTGATCTTCCGCGGCGGCTTGCTCAAAGAGACGGAGGGGTGTCGGGCGGCGGGGTTGTGCCGTTGCGATACAGCGGGTCGGTACACCACAGAACCACCGGACTCAAGCTGCCGTTGACTTTCAGGAATTGAGTGCTGCCGTCCACAAAGCCATACATCGCCCCCCCAGATTCGTGTTGGCCTGGCAGCGGCTGTGTTTGTCCTGGTCCAATTTCAGGCCATCATCGTAATCGAAGTAATCCATGTAAAAGTCCCCCGCCGAAGCCATCTTCTCGCTGAAGATAATGGTGGCCGACGGCAGGAAGATGCCCGACTCCCGCATCGCGGTAAAGGGGATGTTCTGCCATGACACCCCGTAAGCATCCTGATACCCGTCATTGAATCCATTTATAAAGTAGCTGCGGGGCAGGGTGTCCGGAGGAAAGTTGTTATTGGTTCCGCTTGTGGCGGGGGAGATGGTTGTCTCGCTGGGACAAAGGAGAATTGCCGGGGTTTGATAGTAATTGAGTAGCAACGTGGGCCAGCGCACGCCGTTGGTGAGGTTGCCAGGTCTGTTGCAGCGCGGCGGGTAAGTGCTGTTGTTGTCGTCGGCATACAACATATTCGCCAGGCTGATTTGATGCAGGTTGCTGGTGCAGCGGGCGCGCCGGGCGACCTCCTTGGCCCGGGCCAGCGACGGCAACAACATGGCGGCCAGGATCCCGATGATGGCAATCACCACCAGCAGCTCGATCAGCGTGAAGGCGCTCGTTCTTGCGGTCGGCCGGCTCTTCATAAGTATCTCCACTCTATCTCCATTCCAAAAGACGCGCCACATCAATCAATCGTTACAGGCAAAAACGCGCATCTCACCTCTGTTGTGATTTCTTGCCGTACCCGGCGTTTTGATCATTAGTCCTATTGTTCCTATTGTTCCTATTCTTCTTATATGCCTTTGAGCCGGCCACTTCCCCGCTGGCGCAGACCGCCCCCTTGCGCTTATGCTGACACCGTGAAACGGAAGATTGCCCTGCTCCTCGCCGCGGTCTTGCTGCTCTGCGGATGGCACGCCTGCTTTTACGACCGCGCGACCTGGTACGGCGACTCGGAACGCGGAAAACGCATGGCGAACGGTCGTCCTTTCAATCCCGATGCTCTCACCGCGGCCAGTTGGGATTATCCGCTCGGCTCCAGGCTCCGGGTGGTTTATGGAAAGAAGAGCGTGCTGGTCGAAGTGACTGACCGGGGCGGCGCCAGGGCCTTCATGCAATTCGGCAACGTGGTGGATTTGAGCCGCGCCGCGTTTGCCCGCCTCGAAAAACCGGACGTGGGGACAATTCGCGTGAAGATCACACGGGTCGGGCAACGCGACGGAGCGGCCGAGTGATGGAGCACTGCCGGTACACTTCTTCGTAGGCGGCCGCGGTGCGGCTCCACGAGAAATCCCTCGCCATGCCGTTGCGGCGATAATAATCCAGCACTTCCTTCTCCGCGAAGAGGACGAGCGCCTTGCGAATGGCTTTGGCCAGCGCGCGCACCGAGTATTCGGTGAACTTAATGCCGTCCGCCCGCGCGGCGTCCTCCGTCGCATCCGTCACTGAATCGTCCAGCCCGCCGGTCACGCGCACGATGGGGATGGTTCCATAGCGCAGGCTGTACATTTGATTCAATCCGCACGGCTCGAAGCGCGACGGCATCAGAAAGAAATCGCAGGCCGACTCAACCCGGTGTGAAAGGGCGGTGTCGAAACCGATCCTCACGGCGCATTTGTCTGGATGCCGGAGGGCCAGCGCGCGATACGCCCGCTCGAATTCCTGCGCGCCGCTTCCCAGCAAAACGAACTGCATGTCGGCGGCCAGCATCTCCTCCAGCGCGCCCATTTGGATATCCACCCCCTTTTGCTCCGCCAACCGCCCGACCGTGCCGAACAGGGGAACCTCGGCCCGCACCGGCAGTCCCAGTTCCCGCTGCAATTCCGCCTTGTTGGCCGCCTTGCCCTGCAAATCGTCCGCGCTGTACGAGTGGCTCAGATACGGGTTGGCCGAGGTGCTCCACTCGTCGTAATCCACTCCATTGAGGATTCCTACCAGCGCGTCCTGCCTTCGCCGCAATACGCCGTCCAGCCCGCAGCCATACTCTTCGGTGGTGATCTCGCGCGCGTAGCGCGGGCTGACGGTGGTGATAATGTCCGCGTAAGCGATGCCCGCTTTGAGGCAGTTCATCCCCCCGTAAAACTCCATCCCGTCCAGACGAAAAAACTCCGGTGGCAAATTCGTAAGCGCGAACGCCGCGGCGGGAAAAGTCCCCTGATAAGCCAGATTGTGAATTGTCAAACACACCGCAGGCAACCGGGCCTGGCCTCCGCGCGATCTTTCATCCGCGACGAACGCCGCCGCCGCCGCGGCCTGCCAATCGTGCAAATGCAGCACCTCCGGCTTCCAGGGCAGGTGGCGGGACAGGTTGACGGCGCATTTGGAGAAGAAGATAAAGCGTTCCGCGTTGTCGGGATAGTCGCCGCCCCGGTCGCCATACAAACCCGCCCGGTCGTAGTAGGCCGGGTGATCAATAAAGTATAGCGTCGGGCCGTTGACTGGAGAGGGCGTAGGACAAAATTCTTCACGGTAGGGCGGCGCTGCTGCACCGCCCAAGAATACGTGCCTCCCCGGTGAAGATTTTTGTCCTGCGCCCTCCCGAGAGAGCGTGCAAACTTTGGCCTGAACCCGTTCGCGGCCCAACGGCAATTCCAGACGCAAGTCCAGTTCACGCAGATCGGGAAACCGGTCGCGAATCCCGCGATACAGCGGCGTGACCAGCCCAACCTCGTGCCCGGCCCTGCAAAGAAACTTCGCGAGCGCGCCCGCCATGTCCGCCAAGCCGCCCGACTTGGAATACGGCTCCACCTCACTGCTCGCGAGCAATATCTTCATCAGGCGTTTTGCTTTCGCGAAATCTATGCCGGCGGCGCGATGCGCTCCGTCTTCATCCACGGCTGCAACACTGGCGGAACGAGCACGCTCCCGTCCGCTTGCTGGTAGGTCTCGATCAGCGCCACAAAAAGCCGGGCCAGCGCCGTCCCGCTGCCGTTGAGGATATGCGGGTATTTGTTCACTCCCGATTCGGTTTTATATCGCAAGTTCATGCGCCGCGCCTGGAAATCCTCGCAATTCGAGCAACTCGACACTTCCAGAAACTGCCCCTGGCCGGGTGCCCACACTTCGATGTCGTACGTCAGCGTGCTCGCAAACCCCATGTCCCCGGTGCAAAGCTGCACCACCCGGTAATGCAGCCCCAGCAGTTGCAGCACCCGCTCCGCGTTGGCCGTCAGCTTCTCCAACTCCTCGTAACCATTCTCCGGCCGCGTGATTTTGATCAGCTCCACCTTGTCAAATTGATGGACCCGGATCATCCCGCGCGTGCCGACGCCCGCCGCTCCGGCCTCGCCGCGAAAACAAGGCGTGTAGGCGCAATAGCGAATCGGCAGCCGGCTTTCCGCCAGAATTTCGTCGCGGTGAATGTTCGCCACCGGCGTCTCGGCGGTGGGAATCAGAAACAGCTTGCCCAGCGTCGAGGCGTCCAGCCCTTCCTGCACTCCATAATACTGGTCCGCAAATTTCGGGAACTGCCCGACCCCGATCATGCAGGCCGCGTTGACGAGGAAGGGCGGCGAAACCTCCGTGTAACCGTGCTCCGTCGTGTGCAGTTCGAGGAGAAACTGAATCAGCGTTCGTTCGAGCCGCGCACCCAAATTCGTGTAAAGAATAAACCCGCTCCCCGACAGCTTGGCTGCGCGCGCGAAATCCACCAGCCCCAGCCGCTCGCACAATTCCACATGCGTTTTGGGCTTGAAACCAAACTCCCCCTTCGCGCCCCAGACCCGCACCTCCGCGTTGTCCGCCGCGCTCCGGCCAATCTTCACGCTCTCATGCGGCAGATTCGGCAATTGCAGGAGCAAGTCGTCCCGCTTCTTCTCAATTTCCGCGACCGCCTTGTCCAGCGTTGCGATGTTCTTGCCCATCTGGATGGATTCCGCTTTTTTGGCTTCGGCTTCCGCCGCCTTCTTCTGCGCCATCAGCGCCCCGATCTCCTTGGACACGCGATTGCGGGCGGCTTTCCAATCCTCGGTTTGCGTCAGCATCTTGCGGCGTTCCTCGTCCAAACGAAGAATCAGGTCAATTTTAGCCTCATCCCCCGCTCCCCGCGTCGCCAGCCGCGCGCGGACGGCATCCGGTTGTTCGCGAATCAATTTGATATCAAGCATTCCCCGATTATAGGGGCCTGCAAATTGAACTTCAAAGTCCAAAATGTCGCCGTCCATGGCGCCGGGCGCATCTTGCAACCACCACCACGCGCTTTGCGCCCTCGCGCGGCATCTCCTCCCTCTCCTCCACATACTTGTGGAGGAGAGGGCCGGGGAGAGGAGGCTCTTATGGTGGTTGTGTCAAGATGCGCCCCATGGCGCAGCACATCACTCTTCGCGCCCTCCGCATCTTCTCCCTCTCCTCCACACACTTGTGGAGGAGAGGGCCGGGGAGAGGAGGGCTTCTGAGGGTGGTTGTATGAAGATGCAGCCGTATAACGACCCGCGAACAATTGTCCCTTTACCTCCTCCCCCGCCTGGGTTAATTTTCCCGGACTGGAGCGACCGGAAAATTTCATCTCAGAACAAGAAAGGAGACTATGTTCACGCCGGACCATTATTCCTTGACGCGGCATCCCGCCGCGAGACTCGCCGTCATCCTCGCCACATCCGCCGCCGCCGTCTGCCACGCCGCCCAGCCGCCTCAAAATCCCGAACCCCCGCCCGCACCAATCCCGATCAGGTTCCAACCGGCCACGGCGGCGGCCACTTCGGCTGTCCAGACCGCCCAGCCTCCCGCTCCGCGCGTTACCGATCTGATTGCCGCGAACGGACCGCGCGTGGCTATCATGCGCAAACTGCAGGCTATCAAAATCGCCAAAATGCCGGGGACCTTCGGCGCCGATCTGGAAAAAGGCCTGCCGTTGTCCGCGGTTCTACGAAACCTCAAGGCGATTTCGATCACAAACGACCCCCATAAAGTTGGCATCATCTTCCTGTTTAATCCGCACCGCAGCCGCTTGGGTGGAGATGGGGCTGAGGATGCGGCTGGAGCGGGGGTGGCGGGGGCCGCGCCGGTGGATGCCGACACGATTCACATCAAAATCAACCCGGCTCTCGAAGACCTGACTTTGTTGCAACTGCTGGATGCGATTTGTATGGTGGCCGATCAACCCATCAACTACTCCGTTGAGGATTATGGTGTGGAGTTTTTTGCACAGCCGCCAAACCCAGTGCCAATGGGAGGGCGGACGTTCCATGTGGATACCAACATCCTCTGGCCACCCGGCAATTGACCACGGAGACAACCCTCTCCATTTCCCTCCGTGGCGTGCGCCCAGCCGGCCCGCATCCATCCGCCCCATACTTCCCATTCCTCCCATCTTTCCCGTTTCAGCATTTCAGCATTTCAGCGTTTGTCATTTGGCAGCCAAACCGCCCTCCGCGCCAAACTATTTTTATTTCTGTACATGTGTAAAATCTGTACTCACCCCATCTAACTCACGCATTCACAACGGTTTAGCCGGGGTCGAAACCGCGTTTTTTGACCAAAAAATCGTCCGTACCGTACGGAGACGCTTTTTCCAATACCGTGCTACAATCGCGTCATGATGAATAGTAAAGTCCGAATCGTCCCTGTAGCAGCGGTCTGCGACCGCCGCCGAACAGACCCAAAGAACCCAACCGGATGTTTGAGCGTAGCGGCTTTCGTAAGAAAGCCGCAAATAAAACCCGTCACCCAAACACTCCGTTTCCCCCGTCAATCAAGCCTAATCAAGCCTAATCAAGCCATTTCGTGCATCAACTCGCTCCATTCCCAGCCTCCCTCGTGCTCAAAAATCCCCACCTCACCAATCCTCCTCCGTCAAAGACAGCTTGCCGCGCCGAAGCGAAGCGAAGGCGGGTCAAACCCAGTCAAAGTGTTCTCCAATCGTTATCGTCGTGCCACGGTTCCGGCCCCCATCGCTTTACATTGTGGTCCATCAGGCCAAACGCTCAACCAATTGTGCTTTTCTACTTGCGGCCGCCGCCAATACCACTGCCATCCGCAATTCCCGTCAAACCGACCCGTCCTATCCGTCCTATTCGTCCTATTTCGGAAATCCGCAATCCCCAATCCGCAATCCGCAATTGCAGTCAACCCCCAGCTTGCCGCGCCGGAGCAACGCGAAGGCGGGTCAAACCTCTTTTAGCCTTTTGCCTTTATCCTTTAGCCTTTTTCCCTTGACCACCCCCCTCAATCCCCTGTTACGGTATCCCGCGAAACCGTCCAAGACCAACTTATGACCCCATGCAAAGCATGAAAACCTTTCACTCCATAGTCACCCTGGTTCTCCTCGCATCACTGGCGCCGGGCGCCGTTGCCGCCGGCCAGCCCCTCGAAATTGACCCCGCCAAAACCAACGCGCCAATTTCCAAATACATCTACGGCCAGTTCATCGAGCACCTCGGCCATTGCATCTACAGCGGCATCTGGGCCGAAATGCTCCAGGACCGCAAATTCGGCTATCCCATTACCGACAAATATAACCCCTGGGCCACGAAGGACGACCCTATGTGGAACACCGGCCCCTTCCGCTATCTCAACGCCTCCCCCTGGCGCGTCGTCGGTCCGCCCGGCACCGTCACCATGGACACCAACCTGCCGTTCACCGGCGCTCAATCGCCCAAGGTCCAACTCCCCGGCAGCGGCTCCCCCGTCGGCATTTCCCAGGAGGAACTCGCCGTCGTCAAGGGCAAAACCTACACCGGTCGCATCATTCTGCGCGGCGACTCCTCAGCGGCCCCCATAATTGTCCAAATTCGCCAGGACGACGGCACCGTGCTTACCGAGTCCATCAAAAAACTTTCCATCGCATTCGAGACCTATCCGATCAAATTCACCGCGTCCCATTCCTCCACCAACGCCGTTCTCTCCATCCTCAGCAAAGGCAAAGGTTCCTTCGTCATCGGCGCAGTTTCCCTTATGCCTTCCGACAACGTCAAAGGCTGGCGCAGCGACACTCTTGCCCTCTTGAAAGAACTCGATGCCACCGTCTATCGCTGGCCCGGCGGCAATTTCGTCAGCGGCTACAACTTCCGTGACGGCCTCGGCGACCGCGACCACCGCCCGCCCCGCGCCAACCCCGCCTGGACCGGCATGGAGCCGAACGACGTCGGCATTGACGAATTCATGGAATTGATGCGCATGATCAAAGCCGAGCCGTATATCTCCATCAACACCGGCCTGGGCACCGCCCAGCAGGCCGCCGATGAAGTCGAGTATGTCAACGGTTCCACCAACACTCCCCTCGGCAGGCTCCGCGCCTCCCTTGGCCATCCCAAACCCTATAACGTCAAATACTGGGCTGTCGGCAACGAGATGTTCGGCACCTGGCAACTGGGTTACATGACCATTGACAAATACCTCCCCAAGCACAACCAGGTCGCCGCCGCCATGTGGAAAGTGGACCCGTCCCTCCAACTCGTCGGCGTCGGCGACATCGGCACCAGCACCCCCATGGGTTTCTGGAGCGAGGTCATGCTCCGCAATTGCGCCTCCAACATGACCCTCATCAGCGAACATAACTACAGCAAGGAAAAGACCAACCTCGTTGAACATGTCGAGCAACTCTCCCAGGCCATTCATAAAGTTGCCCAGGCCCACCTCCAGTACCTCCGCGACATTCCCGGCCTCGCAAACCGCAAAATTGGCGTTGTCATGGATGAATGGAACTACTGGTACGGCGACTATATCTACGGCGAACTCGGCGTCCAATACCATCTCAAGGACGCCCTCGGTGTTGCCGAAGGTCTCCATGAGTATTACCGCAACAGCGACCTTTTCTACATGGCCAACTACGCCCAGACCGTCAACGTCATCGGCGCCATCAAGACCAGCCCCACCGCCGCCGCCTTCGACGCCACCGCCTTGCCCCTCGTGCTCTACCGACACCACTTCGGAACCATCCCCATCCAGCTCCCCGAGAAAACCGGCCACCTCGATATCTCCGCCGCCTGGACAGCCGACAAAAAGGCCATCACCATCGCCGTCGTCAACCCCGAAAACGAAGACCGCCAGCTTGCCATTGACTGGAGCGGCATCACCTTTAAGAACAAGGCCGATCAATGGCTTATTCACAATCCCGATCCGCAAAGCCACAACGAACCCGGCAAAAAACCCGCCATCGCAATCGTGGCGAGTCAAGTAAAAACTGACGGACGCCAGCTCACCGCCCCCGCCCTATCCGTCGTCCTCTGGCGCCTCGACCTCCGCTGACTTGGCAGGGCGGTGCTGCCGCGCCGCCCCAATATTTCCCCGCGGACACTTGCGAAATAAATATGATTGACACAATGCCGGTGCGCTGCCCGCCCGGTTTCCCGCAAGCGCGGGCGAAGTGCCTGCCGACTCCGGCAGTTCCCGGATGATTGACAGTGGTCAAGCTGCCCGCCGCAAAAACGGATAGTCGGTGTAGCCTTTGGGGCCGGGCGCGTAAAAGGTGGGTGGATCAGGCTCGTTGAGGGGAGCATTTTGGCGGAACCGTTCGGGCAGGTCGGGATTCGACAGAAACGGCACACCGAACGCAACCGCGTCGGCCTCTCCGGCCGCCAGCACCTGGCCGGCCGTTGCCTGCGTAAATTTTTCGTTGGCAATATAACTGCCGGAAAATGCCGCTCTCAATTGCGGCCCGATGCGCATTGGGCCAAGCGCTTCACGAACGCAAATAAAGGCAATGCCGCGACGGCCCAATTCGCGGGCCACATAACCAAATGTAGCCGGCGGGTCGGAATCGCCGATGTCATGCGATCCACCGCGCGGGGCCAGATGCGTTCCAACCCGGTCGGCGCCCCAGACGGAAATCACGGCGTCGGCGACTTCCAACAGGAGGCGGGCGCGGTTCTCAACCGGACCGCCATAGGCGTCCGTGCGGTGATTGGTCTTATCCTGGAGAAATTGATCGAGCAAGTAGCCGTTGGCTCCATGGATTTCCACCCCGTCAAAACCAGCCTTCTGCGCATTTTCCGCGCCCTTGCGGTAGGCCTCCACAATGCCGGGAATCTCCTTCAATTCCAAGGCCCGTGGCGTCACAAAAGGTTTGAGGGGACGAACCAGGCTGACATGCCCGGCAGCCGCGATGGCGCTCGGCGCGACCGGCAACGCGCCATCCAAAAACATGGGATCGGAAATCCGTCCGACATGCCAGAGTTGAAGCAACATGCGCCCGCCAGCCTTGTGAACCGACTCGGTGACCAGTCTCCAGCCTGCCACCTGCGCCGGCAACCAGACGCCCGGAGTGTCAGCGTAGCCCACTCCCATCGGCGTGACCGAAGTCGCCTCGGAAATGATCAGGCCGGCCGACGCGCGCTGGGTGTAGTATTGGGCCATCAACGCGTTGGGAATGCGTTCGGCTCCGGCCCGCGCGCGGGTCAGCGGAGCCATGACGATGCGGTTGGGAAGGTCCCAGGCGCCAATGCGGACAGGGTCAAATAAAGTGGGCATGTCTATTTCGTTGCCTGGGAATGAGCTTCGACGAACCACAGCCATTTGTCAATCCCGCGGGAAATCAGTTAAGCATTGGAATCGGCTGCTCCGCTCCGTGCCTTCTCATTAGTTCAGTTCAGGCTTGTTGGTTCCGGAGGCGTCTCGATTCGCGAGGATCGCGGATTGAAGGATGGCGGAGAAGCGGCGGACAGTTCGTTGAGTGGTTCCGACCGAGGTGTACGTGTATTGGCCCGACGGGTATCCCTGAATTATAACATAATCATAAGGCTTGGGTTTGGCCGCGCGCGACTTGGGAATGTCAGTCAGATACACCAACCCGACGCACACGCATCCCGGCTCGTTGGCCTCGACCAGATTCGGCTCCCGCGCCGCCTCGACCGTCCCCGGCACCAGCCAAGACCGGTCCAGAGGGGGCCGCAGAAGGTTGGTGTAGCCGCTTTCCACAACAAGCCCGCCGGGCAGCACCTTGAGTATCCTGCCGCAAATGGTCCGGCGCCCTTGAATGCAATCCGCCCGGATTTTATCCTTGAGGCTGCCGTTCTGAGGATTCTGAATCGCACCGGCATCGGTTTGCGCGCGTGCTGCGGGCATCGCGACGGCAAACAACGCGACGACAGCAACGGCCTGCAGGAGACCAAGCCGCGGGAAAGTCCTGCGCGGAAGTTTGGGAATGGGGCGCATCTTCATGGCGTGCCTGGAGGAACGATCCGATAGAACCGCCAGGGCGCGCCGGCGGCTCCGGGATCAACCAGCGTGAATGGGACCGATGCGGGGGTATTGGTGCTGAGCGAGACCCAATTGATCAGGTCGCTGCTGGCTCGCAGGATGAGGGTCTGCCCCGCCGTGGTCCAAAACTGCATCTGGAAATTGCCGTTGGTCAGAAAGCCCGGCGCAAAGAGATTGTTCAGCGGCGGCACTATGGTGAACAGCCCGGACACCGCCACGCTGTTGACATAACCCGCCTCAAACGCATTGGCGGTGATAGTAGCGCTCGATGTGAGATTAAACGGCCCGGTGTAGTGCGGGGAGGCGGTCGTAGGCAGCGAGCCGTCCAGCGTGTAGTAAAGCGCGGCGATGCCGTCCGGCGGCTGCAAGGTGAGTGCCACGCCATTGGTGAAAATGCCCGAGGCGGGCGCAACCACCGGCGGTGCCAGCGCGGGCGTGGCGCCCATGCTGTTGATCCAGGCGGCAAAAGTCTGCACCGCGTTACTATCAATTAAATTCCTGGCCAGATTGGGCATTTTGATCGCCGGGTTCACCGTGTTCATTCGGGCGTAGATCATGGACCGCCAAACATCATTGGGCGCAATGACCTTCGCGTTGTCGGTCCCAAGCGAAAATACCGCCGGGTAATTGCTGATATTCTGGCTCGACAGTGGCGTGTCATACCGCGCATCGAACGTTATGCCCGTGCCGCCCGGTTGATGGCATTGGGCGCAGTTGGCGTCCAGATAGGAGCGGGCGCGCTGAACCAGCGGGACATTCGGATTGGTCACGCTGTAAAGTTGCTCATATCCGGGGATGGCCGCTTCGTCGAACGCGGGATTGAACATGCCCAGCCGGTTCAAGGTGCGAAGCTGGTTGTCGGCGACACCAGTGGCAGGATAAGTGTTGGTCCCGTTGAGCTGGCGCGTGTTGAGGCCCAAAACATAACCGGCCACCGCCGTATGGCACGTCAGGCAATCCTGCGGACTCGGATAGTACCAATTCTGCGTGACGACTCCGGTGGCATTAGTAACGAGGATGGCCTCAGTCAGGCTGCTGGTGAGAAGTTGGGCATCGCTGTTATCAGGCAGCCATTTGTAGGTCGCTCCATAAACCGCGCCGTTGGTGTCGCGCACCAGAAGCCGGGTTTCCAAGCGGCGCGCAGGTATGCTGGAATTGGTTGTATTCACCACAAGGTCAAAGCTCTTCACGAAAACCGTTCCGGACTGGAAGGTCCACTGGCCGGTGGGAGCGAACCCGATCTGTTGAGCCGGGGTGATGGGCGTGGCGTTGTTGGGCACGCCCAGATAACGCGTTTTCAGCGCGTTGTCCGACCACAACGGCGTGTTGGGTGTGTAGGGAATTAAACCGGCGGCGGGCGTGCGATTGGGAATATTGGCGAACGCGCCCGTCTCTGAAAGCAACAGAGGAATGACACCGCCGGAGGCGCCTGGCATGTTCCCGTTCAGAAACGCCGCGAGCGTTCCATTGGCAGTCAAACCGTAGGGCGCGCCGCTTGGGGCTGTCACGGTGATCGCAACTGGCGCGGAAGTGCCGGCCAGTCCGCTGCCGTCAGTGGCGGTCGCGGTCAGCGTGTAACTGCCTGCGGGCAAACCGGTGGCGGTCAGGGAGTAAGGCGCGTTGCTCACAGTTCCCAGAAAAATTCCGTTGGTGTAGAAGCTCACAAAGCTCAGGGGATTGTAAAGCGAATCAGCCTCCGCGCCGAGTGTGACGCTGGCCGCGGCGGTGTAACTCGATCCTCCCGTGGGAGCAGCAAGAACGACGCTCGGCGGCGGATTGGTGTAGGGATAAAGCTGGGTTTGCGGGATGACGGCCTGCGCGGTCGAAGGGCTGCTCCAAAGCAGTTCCGCGCTCGCACCCCCCATGTTCTCGAAGTAATCCATCCGGATGTTGTAAAGCTGCTGCGAATTGAGCGCGATGACCCCGCTGTTCGTAACCGGCGCTGCGGATGTTGTCCAGTTATTCACCAATAGTTGTCCGTTGACCCACAGCCTCACTCCGTCCTGCGCGATGGTTGTGAAAGTGTAGGTCTCGTTATATTGCGCCTGCACCGCGCCGGTCCACCGCACGGTGAAATTGGTTGTTCCGATGCTTTGCGCCGGCCCGCCCGTTCCCCAGTTGAAATTAACCACCGCATCCGTCCGCGTCAGCGTCGCAAGGGTGTTGAAGGACAGATTGCTGAACGCCGCCGCCGTTGTGTTCGTCCAGTATTGGCCCAGCAGTCCGACGCCCTGGCCCGGCGCCGCTGTGTTGACAAACGAGGCGTATGCCACCCCGCTGTTGACCGCCTCCGTCTTGACCGCTACCGCCTGCACTATCAGCGTGTTCGTAATCACAAACGGCCCTGTGTACAATAACGAGTTGGTTCCTGGCACGGTTCCGTCCAGTGTGTAATAGATGCCGCTCACTCCCGATGTCACATCCGACAGCGTCACCGTCGTTGCATTGGCATAAGCGCCGCCGTTCGGCGAGATGGTTGGCGGGGATACAAACGTCGTCAGCCCAAATACGGACATGGCGAACCGCCCGCCGGCGTAGACCTTTCCATTGGCCACCGCCGGCAGCGTGAACAGCACCGCAACGCCGGGGTTGTCGCGTGACAGCAATTGGCTGCTGTTGTAAAGTTCCTGCGCCACGTTCGTGGCGTTATAGGCGTGCAGCACCGCCGCGCCGCCGCTCGAATAGGCCGCCGATTCAATGGCCCACACGATGCCGTTGCTCGTGCCGCTCGCCGAAACCGCCGGCGTTGCGCCGGGATAATTATAGACATACGTGCCTTGCGCCACCGGATTTGTGTTGATCAAACCGCCCGAAAACGAGAGTTGTTTAATGACATCGCCCGCGCCGGACTCAGCGCACCCCACGAAGTAGAGATTCCCGTTGTAATAGGCCGCCGAACTCCACTGCGGCTTGACCGCATTGGTCACTTCCTGAACTATCTGGCTGTCGCTTGTGGCATTGTATCCCCCCATATTGGTGCAGTTGACCATGTAGAGGGGGCCATATTTGCTGCCGCTCAACAACAGGTTCGTCCCGCCGACGGGCGGTAGCAGGACCACCCCGGCCGAGCTGACATCCAGGTCCTGGCTGTTCAGCATGGCCTGGTTGTAAGGCGTGAAATAATCCTCCAGCTTCAGTCCGTTTGTTCCATTCAACTTCAAAATGCTGTCCCCGTAATCCGGCCCGTTGGTATCGGCGTCAAATGGACCGTTGCCCGTGTTGATATAGATATTTCCATTGGTGTCGGCCGCCGGGCCGTTGCCGGTCATCCAGATCCCGCCCCAGCCTGCGTTGGGCGCCACATTGAAAACGCCCGTCCGGGCCAGCGTGTGCGCGTCGTAGCTGAACACCCAGCCGTAGTAGGGAGGATGGTCGCCAAACGACGAGTAAGAAAGGTATACCATCCCGTTGGCCAGCAACAACGCCGGGCGCGACAGTTGCTTCAACGGGTTCCAAACAACGTTGCCATTGATATTGTTGGTGCCGTTATAGCCTATGCCGGGATAGTTGGTGCAGGCAATCACCACGGGACTATTGTAGGCAGTGCGTTCCTGCCCGGTGGTGATGTCCAGCGCGTGAAGCCGGTGGTAATAGTTCGTGACGCTGCCAACGGTCTCCTGGGTCATCACCTCCGCATAGATCGTTCCTGTGGCCTGATCAATCACCGGCGTCGCCGTGATGCCGACCTGGGGCACGACATTGCCTTGCGTTACGCCGCTCGGAACAATCACAACCCCGTTCGCTGAATTCAGGAAGTTGTTAGTCCAATACGGCGTGGGAACGTAGTTGTCTGCGTCGAACGCGTAGATCGTGTCGTTTTCGGTTGCGACATAAAGCACGTTGTGAGTGCCCTTGCTGGGTATTGTGACGTTGGTCGCGATAAGCGCCTGGGCATACACATAGCCGTCCACTGTGTATGTAAATAGTTTCCCAAAACTGTTCGTGTTGACGTTCGACGGCGTGAGTATCGTTTCATTGGTATTGGCGCCGTCCCGGGCATTGTCAAAATGATATGTGAAGACCGCCTGCGGCGAAGGCGTTGTGAACGACTCGGAAGGCGCCGCCCACGAAAGGCCGCCGGCGTTCGTTGCGGAGAAAGTGTAATAGTAGGTCGTATTATTGGACAAGCCTCCCGCAGAGTAACTGAAATTCCCGCCTTGCGAGCCGAGCACAACCGCGTTGCTCCAGGCTCCGGCGTGCGTGCTGCCGTCATTCGTGCCATAATACAAAGTAACCACCGGCGTTTGCGTTCCGGTCGGATTAATTTGGCCGTTCATTACCGCCGAGCCGGGCGCCACGCTGGAAGCCGGGAGATTTGTAACCACCGCCGGCGTCAGGGGCAGCGTGGTGAATGACCGTGAAGGTTGCGCCCACGCCGTGCCCGCGACATTCGAGGCGGAGGCGGCATAGTAATAGACTGTTGACGGCAAAAGATTGGAAACTACCACGCCGAATGATCCGGTTTGCAGCCCCAGGAAAACACTGGCGGTCCACGCCGCAGGATTCATCCCGCCATCGCTTGTTCCATAGTAAATTTGGACCGTCGGAATGGGGTTCCCCTCGGAAATCAATTGGCCGTTCAATGTCGCGAAATTATAACCAATGCTGGCAGCCGCGAGATTCGTAACTACAGGCAAGGTGGTTGTCGAGTTATAGTGAAGCACGACCTTGTTCGCCAGCGTCACAATGGAGTAAAAGCCCGAATTTGCCGGTATCGTGCCCTGCCAGACCGGGAGGGAATTGAAAGCGCCGGACGCGCTCCCAGAAGAGCCCGTCACATTGAAGAGCGTATAGTCATGTGCCTGATCCAGCGTCGCGCCGCAATTGATGTAAATACTCGCGCCGCCGCAGGTCAAGACACTGCCCGTGCCATTCAAAATGAGCTCATCATTTGCTCCATTATAGATGGGGCCGAGGTCCAGATAGCAGGACGAGCCGGAAACAAAGGTCAAGTTGCCCGTAAACGTATTGGTGCCATATCCACCGGCGGTGCCTGCATAAATCTTTGATCCCGCCGATGTTCCGACCGAACCGTTGTTGGTGCCGCTGCCTAGCAGGCTCTGGCTGCCGCCCAAAGTGAACGCCGTCAGTGCCGATACGTCAAAGGTCGCCCCGCCTGCCACACTGATGCTTGCAGTGTTGCTGATAGAGCCAACCGCTCCCAGAAACAGCGTTCCCGCGCCGACAATAGTATTGCCGCTGTAAGTGTCCGCGGCGTTCAGGGTCAGCGCTGCTCCCGCGGCAGTTACTTCAACAGTGCCCGTCCCGGAAATAGCGCCGCTCAAGACCTGCGCACCGGTGCTGCCATCCGCAAAAGTGCCGTTGTTGGTGATGAGGCCGGGGCCGTATATTGTGGCCCCATTGGTCAGAAGCAGCGTTGTGCCGCTCCCGATGGTAATTCCATGCACGATGTCATTCGATCCGCCTGACAGCGCCATCGTGCCAGTGCCTTGCAGGATGATCCCCGTATCCGCATAGCCGCTGCTGTTGGTGAATGTCCCGGTCACATTCAAATCCACGCCGGGAACGGTCTGTGCGGTCCCGCCGCTGGTGATATTGAAGACCGTTCCTCCGCTCTCCAGCGGCCCCATTTGCTGCGCGTTCATGGTGCTTGTGGTGGCGCCGCCGTTGACATTCACTTGGTTGTTTATTTCCCAACTGTCGTATGTGGTGTTGGGAGTTCCCGTCAGCGCTAGAGTGCCTCCGTTAAGATTCAACACACCGTATAGATGACAGCCAAAACCCGTGGCAGCCGAAGTTAACAGGCCGCCCGCATTGATGGTCACCGGCATGGTGGTTATCCCCGTGTTGTAGCCTTCCAGCGAGCTGGATCCCACCGACACAACCGTGCCGCCACCGTTTATGATCAGACCGCTGCTCTTGTAGATGCCGCTGGTGCCGTTATTGGGGAAATTCAGATTCAGTGTCCCGTTGGCCACCACCGTCGGGCCGGTGTAAAGCTCGTCCGCCAGCGAGTTATTCCCCAAGGTCAATGTCCCGCCGCTGAGATTTATGCCGCCGGTCCCGGAAATGCTTCCCGTGAATGTTTGCGCCGATGTGCTGTTAAAGGTCAGAACGCCGTTGTTGGCGATTGCGCCCGCGTAAGTGCCACCGCCTAGATTGCCGCTGCCGCCAATGACGAGCGTTGCGGCCGTCCCAATCGTTGTCGAGCCGGCGTAAGTGTTCGTTCCGTACAAGTTCAGCTTCGCCCCCGCTCCAAGCGTCACGCCCCCGGAAAACGCATTGGAATTGTACATCGTCAAGGTGCCCGTTCCGGTCAGGGCAAGCGACCCGCTGCCGCCAATCACGCCCGTGCCGGTTAGGATGTAACTATGCGCCGAGTTGCTGAACGTCACGCTGGCAGGCGCGACCGTCGAAGCCAGATTCAGGCTAAATTGCGAGACCCCCGTGTCGCCAAACCCCGCCGAATCGCCGTCCACGTAGTCGCCCGCCGCTCCAGGCGGAGTGAGAATCCAATTGGCGGTGGCCGTGTCCCAATTTGGGCTGGAGGCCCCGGTCCAAACGGCCGCCGGAGGCGCGAGCGTCAACCCCAGGTCGAAAGTCATGTCATACACACTGTTGGTGCCAAAATTCATCGCGCCCCCGGCGGCGGGAATGGTCGCGATCTGGCCCACAGCGTAGGGATTGCCGTTGGTGACACTGATCCTCTCCCACTGGCTGGCTGGATTGCCGGTCCGGGCGTGCGCGAAGGCGTAAAGCGAATTCGGATTCAGCGCAAGCCCCAGGCCGCTCCATTGCAGCCAGTCGCTCTGGGTAAATGTGGCGGTGGCAGTGTAGGTCGCTATCAGCGTGGCATTGCCGGCGCTGACATTCGTCACCGTGTATATATAGAGCGCGTAAGTGGTCGAACTGCCCGGCGAACCGCTTCCATTGCCGGATGTTTTCAGGGCGACCGTGTTGAGAACGTAACCGCCGGCGCTGCTCCCGGTGGTGAAAGTCTGGCTGGGCGGCGTGCTTCCGCTGCCATTGTTGTCGAAATAATTCAGACCGGCCGGCGCGTTCGAGGTTGTGCCATACAATTGAGATATGTCGTAGGTTCCAGGAGTTGGGTTCGCGGCCCCAATATCCGTCAGCGTCGCCGCCGTTCCTCGAACCGCGCCTGTCAAACCGAAAACCACCGCCAGAATCAATCTGACGGCTGCCAATGTGGTTGCTTTCCTAAAGTTCCCGCGCCCGCGTTGCCGGAAGCGGCGGCCAAACTGCAAAAAGCCTTTCGCCCCGACGACAAAGCACCTTTGCCGCCAGGCTGGCGCAAAAAACACAGGTAAAAACATACGACCGCCCGTAACATACCACTGCCTGCACAATAATCAAATTATACCACATTCATTATGTCGCCTTATTGCAACGCCCGCTTGCATTGCATCTCATGATGCCCCTTTTTTTCAAATGTTCCACGGGGGGCCCTTTAGTCTCCAATAATAAACACCTGCTGCACGGTGATGCTTTTGGTGAAGCCGGGCTTGAATGCCTTGGCTCGCAAAATGGCGGATTCGCTCAACCGGATCGGCTTCTCGTAAAGCAGGTCGGCGGTGGTGGGCAGGCTCCCGTCCAAAGTGTATCGAATGCTCGCCCCCGGTTCGGCTTCCTTGAGCGTCACGTCCACTGGCTGCCCGTAACGCCCCTGCGGCGGCGAAATTTCGGGCGGGGGCAGAACAGGCGGTCCCGGGATGCTCTGAATCCACTGCCGCAGCAGCCTCACGCCTTGCTCATCCACCGCGTTGCGGGCCAATTGCGGCATTTTGATTGAATCGAGCGAACTGGCCCGCATGTAAATGATCGAACGCCAAATATCATTCGGCGCGATGACCCGCGCGCCGTCTATCCCTTCGTCAAGCAGAATTTGCCCGGCGATCAGGTTCTGTTGCTTCAGCGGCGTGTCATAACGCGCGTCAAAATTCGCCACCGTGCCCCCGGGCCGGTGGCAATACGCGCAATTCGCGTCCAGGTACGATCTCGCCCGCTCCTCCAAACTGCGCCCGGCATCGTCCCCGCGCGCCAGACTGGCATATTTCGGGATATCGCCCTCCTCCAACTTCGGCTCAAACAGCCCGATGTGGTTCCACGCCCGCAGTTCATTGTCCGGGCGCCCCGATGGATACTCAAAATCCCGGTTCATCTGGCGCGTTTTGACCCCCAGCACCAATCCCGCCCGCGCGGTGTGGCACACCTGACAATCCTGCCGGCTCGGATAATACCAAGTCTGGGTCCGCGTCCCCGTCGTCGTCTTGATCACAATCGCCTCGCTCAAGTTGGTGGCCAGCAAGTCCGCGTCGCTGTTGTCCGCCCGCCATTTGTAAGTCACACCATAAACTCCTCCGTCCGCGTCGCAAACCAGCAGCCGCGTTTCCAGCCGCCGTTTCAACTCCGGCCGCGTTTCGTCCACCGCCAGTTGAAAATCCTTCACAAACACCGTCCCCTTGGGATAACTCCATTCCCCGGCAGACTGGAATCCGATCTTTCCCGGCGGCATCCCTGCCTCGTTGGGCAAAGCCATCCACCGCGTTTTCACCGCCCCATCCGACCAAAACGGCACAATGATGTCATAAGGAATCAACCCGTCGGCGGGAGTCAGGCGCGCCGTGTCTTTGAAAGCGCCGGTTTGCGAGAGCAGGGCCGGCATCGCCCCATTCTCGCGCTCCGGCATGTTCAGGCCGGCCAAGACTGCCAACCGCGTCTCCAACGCGTACGGTTTGGCCCCTTCCGCGCCCGCGCGGTTGGAGAGTGCGAGGCCGCTGCACATCAGCCAAACCGCCGCGCGGATCGCCTTTAGGCAAGTCCGTTCCACAGGATGAAAGCCCGGCTTCATGTGCAGTGCGGTTATTTTGGATATGACAGCGAAAGTTGTTCCATTACAGCCATATTTTGCCAGAGAACCGCTCCATGCGCAACTTACAGCCAGTCTATGAGGGCGGGGGTGCATCCTGCAATCACCACCATGCCACCCCGCGCAAACCGCCCCCTTTGGCAGGCAAACCGCCCTTCCGGCCAAACTATTTTCATTTTTGTACATGTGTAAAATCTGTACTCACCCCACATAACTCACGTATTCACAACGGTTTAGCCGGGGTCGAAACCCCGATTCTCGACCAAAAAATCGTCCGTACCGTACGGAGACGCTTTTTTCCAACCCATGCTATTATCATCCCATGACGATGAATAGTGAGTTTGGTATGGTTGCTGTAGCGGCGGTCTGTGACCGCCGCCGAGTGAATTCCGAGCAACAAGCCGGGTGCCGCTTCGGATTTCGGATTTCTGAACAGAAGCAAACGAAGGAAACGAAGAGCCAATCCCGATCCCGATTCAGCACTTCGTTCTCTTTGTTTGCTACTGTTCAAAATCAAGCCCACTCAAGCCTAATCAAGCCTAATCAAGCTATTTCGTGCCCTGACGCGATTCAATCCCAGCCTCCCGCCTGGTCCAAAATCGCCACTTCGCCAGTCCTCATCCGTCAAACCCCGTCAAAGCCAGTCAAAGCGTTTCGCAATCTTCATCTTCGGGCCGCGTTCCAGCGCCCAGCGCCATATATTGTAGTTTCCCAAGCCAAATGCTCAACCCATTGCGGTTTACTGCTACAGGATGCACAAATACGGGCGTGCCATTCGCGATTACCGTCAAACCCCGTCAAAGCCGGTCAAACCAATCTGCAATCCGCAATCCGCAATCCGCAATTCCAGTTGGTTCCACTTAATTCCACTTTCGCCACCCCGGCGGGCCATGCTCCTGAACCGGATGAAACCCACGAAACTCCCGCCAGTTGCGCCAATTCGCGGTCCGGAAACGACCTGTATTCAGCCCCGTCTCCAGGCCTTCCAATCAAGCCTAATCAAGGTGAATCAAGGTGAATCAAGGTGAATTATAGCGAAATACCTTATGACGCGAGGAGGCAAAACGGCGCGCCTGCGCATATCTCCTATTTTTCCAACCAAAATGGTGTAACATTAACCCGCATGAAAACAGCTTTCCCGTTCCTTTTCCGCATCGCGCCTCTTTGCGTCTTCCTTTGGCTCGATCCCGTTCCGGCCCTCGCCCAGCCCGCGCCGGATTACCAGGTCTTTATTTCCAACGAGAAATCTGGCGGCCTCACGGTCATCAACGGTGCCGATCTCAAAGTCTACGCCACCATCCCGGTCGGCAAACGACCGCGCGGCATCCATGCCAGCCCTGACGGAAAGACGGTCTATGTGGCCCTGAGCGGCACACCCATTTCCGCCCCGCCCAAACTGGATGCCCAGGGCAATCCCATTTTCCAAAAGGGCGGCGATGACGACGATGACAACGACGCCAAGGCCGACAAGACCGCCGACGGCATTGCCGTCGTGGATGTCGCCCAACGAAAAATGCTCCGCAAAATCCCCGCCGGTTCGGACCCCGAGAATTTCGCCCTGAGCGCCGATGGCAAACGAATCTACATTTCTAACGAGGACGCTGGCGCGGCCAGCATCCTCAACATCGCCACCGAAAAAGTCGAACACCTCCTCCTCGTCACCCGCGAGCCGGAAGGCGTGGGTGTCATCCCTGGCGGCAACGCCTTTTACGTCACCTGCGAGACGGGGGGTGACATATTTGTATTTGACACATCCACCGCAAAGGAAATCGCCCGCTTCGCCGTCCCTCCACGGCCCCGCAGCGTGGACTTTCTGCCCGATGGCTCGCGGGCGTTCATCCCCTCTGAGTCCGCCGGCGAAATCAATGTCGTGGATTCCATCCAGCACAAATTGCTGCGCACGGTCGCCCTTCCCAAAGGCTCCCGGCCCATGTGCGTCAAAGTCTCCCCGGATGGCCGCAAGGTCTATGTCGGCACTGGCCGCGCCGGCACCATTTGCGTCCTGGACGCCGCCACCGCCGAGGTCCTCAACACCATCAAAGTCGGCGACCGCCCCTGGGGAATCGCCATCTCTCCCGATGGTCGCCGCCTCTTTGCCGCCAACGGCCCTTCCGACGATGTCTCCGTGGTGGATCTCGTGACGGAAAAGGAAATTGCCCGTGTCAAGTCACCGGGAAGCCCCTGGGGCGTGGCCATCGTGCCGGCCGCGCGCTGATGAAACGGGGCGGCTATTTCCAATGGACTTCAAATCAAAACAAATGGACAGGAAGTGAACATGTGTTATTGTTATGCAGATTATGAAGATTCCTAAAATCAAGAAGCAATGGAAGAAACCCCAAATCCGGGTCGTCCAGGTTTGCTGTGAATGCACGGCATACGTGGCTGCCTCCTGATAGGAGGACGTTATTCGTATTCGAGTGCTTGGCGCGGCCGCCGGCGGAGGACTGCCCCAGTGGAACTGCGCCTGCCCAAATTGCCGCGACGCCAGGCTCGGGAGAATCCCGCCGCTGACCCAATCATCCGTGGCGATTGGTGATGACGCGGGCCGCTGGTTCCTCGTCAATGCCTCCCCGGATTTGCCCGCCCAAATTCGGGCTTGCCCCGATCTTAATCCGGGCCAGACCGTGCCGCGCGGCACACCCATCTCTGAAGTATTGTTGACAAACGCCGATCTCGATCATGTCGCCGGCCTCCTTTCCCTGCGCGAAGGCGCCAGGCTCCGCGTTCATGCCTCCAAAGCGGTGCGGGACACTCTGGACGCATCTCTCGGTTTGACCGCCCTCATGGAGTCTTTTTGCGGCATAGACTGGGTTGAACCGCCGACGGCCGATTTTGCGCCGTTGCCCGGATGCAAGGAAGGCCGGGCCTCCCTGGTCTATCGCGCTGTCGAGCTGCCGGGACACCCGCCTCTTTTCGCCAGGGGAATGACCCCCGACGGCGTTCACAACGCGGCCTACTGTATTATGGACACGAACACAGGCGGCCGCCTGCTCCTCGCGCCCGATGTGGCCGGATGGAATGACGCTTTGACCGGCGCGATGGCAGCATCGGACGCCGTGCTTTTCGACGGCACATTCTGGTCCGGCGACGAATTGCAGCGTTTCAAACCTGCGGCTTCAACGGCGGCGGAGATGGGCCATCTCACCATCGAGGATCACAGCCTCGCCCGCCTGGGCGCACTTTCGGCCCGCCGCAAAATCTACATCCATGTCAACAACACAAACCCCGTGCTCTCCCTGGATTCTCCGGAACGGGCCGCGGTTGCGGCGGCTGGCATTGTGGTGGGTTATGATGGATTGGAGTTTGAGTTATGAACCAAAAGCCGTGGCCAGCAAAGAAGTTCGTCGCCAGTCTGCGCAAAGTGGGCGCAATGGCGTATCACCACCAGCATCCATTTCATCTCTTGATGAATTCCGGCCAACTTCAGCGACAGGACATCCGGATATGGGTTGCCAACCGCTTCTATTATCAGGCCGCCATTCCCATCAAAGACGCCGCCATCATGTCCAATTGTCCAATGCGCGAAGTCCGCCGCCTTTGGCTGCACCGGATCATGGACCACGACGGCGCCAAAGATGATGAAGGCGGTATCGGCGCGTGGCTGAGATTGGGAGAAGTATGCGGTTTATCGCGCAGGGAGTTGCTCGATCACCGACACGTCCTGCCTGGGGTTCGATTCGCGGTGGATGCTTATGTGAATTTCGCCCGGACCCGGCCCTGGCCGGAGGCGGTGGCCTCTTCGCTCACTGAGCTGTTCGCTCCCGACCTCATGGCGAAAAGACTGGAAGCATTTAAGCGTTACTACCCCTGGGTGGATGCCTCCGGCCTGGATTATTTTGGCCGCCGCCTGGTCCAGGCGCCCCGCGACTCCGGCGAAGCCTTGAAGCTGACCTTGGACTACTGCGACACGCGCGAAAGACAACTTGCGGCCACCCACGCCCTTCAGTTCAAATGCGACTTGCTCTGGGCGATTCTGGACGCCATCCATGCCCGGTGTCTGGCGCTTCCTCACCCGCGCCGCCGGGGCGAATTGTCAGGTCAGGCTGTCAAATCCAGCGATTCCAACCCGCTTTCCACCTCGAAAGGAGGCAGCCCGACATGATGCCTCTGCATCCGCTAAGCCGTCCTGCGCTCGCGCGGGGCGTTCGGCTCAGGAATGACCCAATCACCGGAGAACCGGTTCTCCTGTTCCCGGAAGGAGTCCTGCCTCTGGACACCGCAACGCACGACATCATCACTCGTTGCACCGGTGAAGCGACCATCGAAACCATCGTCCTTTCCCTGGCCCGGGAATATGATGCGGACCCCGGCACTTTGCGCCTGGACGTGTGCGAATGCCTGGCACAACTGCGCCAGCGGATGCTGGTCGCCATTTCCAAATGAACTACCGTCCTTACATGCTGCTGGCTGAATTGACTCACAGTTGTCCCTTGCATTGTCCCTACTGCTCCAACCCCGTCGAATATCCGCGCGGACGGGAACTTTCCACGGAGGAATGGCACCGTGTTTTTGACGAGGCCTCCCAACTGGGGGTTCTGCACGTCGGTTTCTCCGGCGGCGAACCGCTCCGGCGCGCGGACTTGCCCGCCTTGGTTGCGGCCGCTCATGCCGCCGGGCTTTACACAAACTTGATTACAAGCGCCGTCGGCCTCCAGCCCCAGCGCGCCGCGCAACTGCGCGAAGCCGGTCTGGACAGCATTCAAATCAGCTTCCAATCCGACCACGAAACTCTGGCAGACCAAATAGCCGGAACTTCAGCCCATGCGCTAAAACTGCAAACCGCAAAGTTGGTTCGCGAACTGGGGTTTCCGCTGACGGTGAACGTGGTCCTGCATCGGGGCAACATTGACCGGCTTGACCAGATCATTTCCCTTGCCGAAGACCTGGAGGCCGAACGGTTGGAGTTGGCCAATGCCCAATACTACGGCTGGGCCTTCCAAAATCGCGCTGCCTTGTTGCCAACCCGCAGCCAGATCGCGCGCGCCTCCGAGGTTGTCGCCGCGCGCAAGAAACAGTTGCTGGGACAATTGGACATTTTGTTTGTCACCCCCGATTATTACAGCGAACGCCCAAAACCCTGCATGAATGGCTGGGCCACGCGATTCTTGACAGTCAATCCCGTGGGCGATGTCCTCCCTTGCCCGACCGCATCGGCCATCAAGGACATGCGCTTCGACAATGTTAGGACGCGCCCGCTCGCCTGGATCTGGTGCCAGTCCGAGTCGTTTAATCGTTTCCGCGGCACCGAATGGATGCCCGCGCCCTGTTGCGAATGTCCTTTGCGCGAGGTTGACTTTGGCGGTTGTCGCTGCCAGGCGGCTCTCATTACCGGCGATGCCAACGCCACTGATCCTGCATGCGCCCTTTCACCTCATCGCCGAACCCTCACGAGTTTTGTTGAAGCCATGCAGGAGGACGACGCGGCGATTCGGCCCTTCACCGCAGAGCTGGGCCGTCTTTCTTTTCGACAAAACTCCAATTGACTGTGCCGCGCCCCAAAAGAACAAACGGAGGATTGTCCGAGATAAGTCGGCTGGGGCCGCGAGTTTTGAACTCAAGACCTTCTAAATCCCATTTAGCGCTTCCACAATTGATCAGCCGTCCCATCGTCATCAGCATATCAACGGCGCTGATGTAACCTCTGGCCGCCAACGCCTGGCCGGCGGCGGCTTTAATTCTTTGCGTGAGTTCGTCCCGACGAGGCCAGACAGGGGATAATTTGAAAGCCGCCGAAGCGCGCCGACGATGGAGTCGGCGGTTTCCCCCACAGCGGAAGTATTCCAAATGGAGAGAGGGGTGACGCGGCAGGCGTGGATGTGCTCCGGCGACTTAACCAACTCGGCGAATCGCGCCAAAGCATCCCGTGCCTCCGCGTGCAACGGATTGTCCACCTCCACCAGGACGGTGTGGTCGCCCTGAACAATCAGCGGGTTGTCAGGATAAAAATCAGCCACGGAGATTATTCTGGCGTAACCTCCCCAACTCGCAAATCACAAATGCCCGCAGGATGGAAATAAAACGCGAACCATTCCACATGCTGCCCGCACTCCAGGCCTGGGCGGATAGTCAGACAACCAGGGCGACCCCCAATGGCGATGCCATATTTCCGCACTCGGAATTCTGGTGGCGGGCGACCGCCTGCGTCTTGCTCTCGGGCCGCGTCAGACCCAAATGGGCGAAGAAGCTGCCCAACTTGACGGATCTCACCCGTTTCGCTAAGACGCCAATTGCAATCAGTATTAGTTCCAAAACGCCGCCGTGCTTCTCGCCGTGGCGGTACCGGCCGTTCAAGGCCGACCAGCGGGACACGGCCTCGCACCATGTCTTTGGGATTTCCGAGAGCAGACTGAGGCGCGCGCACTCATCCAGGAGGCCGACCGCCTGTTTGGCGAAGAACCGGGCGAAGTTTTCCGGCGAGCGATCCAGAAAGAAGGCGATGTAGGCGTCACGATCGGCCCAGGGGTCTTTGAGAGAAGCCGCGGCCGTGGCTTCGTGACAAGGCGGCCAATTTGTCGCGAAGCCACTCAAACGCATTGCGGAGCGACCCGAGCCAGCGCTGGTTCCAAGCGTGGTATACGCCCGAATTGTAGCCGCAATCTCGCCGCCTGCCGTCCACCCCGTGCGAACAACTCCACGCGTTGCCATGGTGGATTTGCACCACGGTGGCGGGCGGGTATTGTTCCAGGTATTCGGCAAAGACCGTCGGAACTCAGCCAGCCATTTGACTTTTTCAAGCGGAATCGGATGTTATATTGGATGTTATAAAAACTAATATAATTAAATTGTTACTATGAGCAAGGCCAAGAAAGTCCCCGCAAACATCGTTTGGTTTGAAATCCCGGCGGATGATCCCGCCCGCGCGAAGAAATTCTACAGCTCGCTGTTTGGCTGGAAGATCAAGGCGTTTCCAGGCATGGCAGATTACTGGCACATTGATACCGGCGGAGGCGATGAGTCGCCCGACGGCGGCCTTATGCGCCGGATGCACGAGCGGCAACCGATTACCAGCTACATCAATGTGCCCTCAATTTCGCGGGCCATCGCAAAAGTTGAGAGGCTCGGCGGCAAGGTGTGTAAAGGCAGGACGGCCGTTCCGCAGATGGGCTGGCTGGCAATTTGCCGCGACACCGAGGAAAACGAGTTCGCCCTTTGGGAAGTGGACAAAGCCGCAAAATAATTGTCCTAACGGCCAAACCCTGTTCGTTTTATCAATGAAAGTGCAGTTGTTTAACCCTTAAAACGAAAAAACATGAATACACAATCGAAAAACGGAAACGCTTATATGCTCATATTTCGCAACACCGACTGGCACCGCGGACTCTCGCCTGAGGAAATGCAGAAGGTCGCCGGCGATTGGATGGCGTGGTTCAAGCGCCTGAGCGACCAGGGCACCGCCGTAGCGGGAAATCCGCTGGAGCCAAGCGGCAGGATCGTCTCCGGCAAAGGCGGACGCGTCGTGGCCGACGGGCCGTTCGCCGAGTCGAAGGAGGCCATCGGCGGATATTTCATGCTCGATGTTGCCGGCATTGACGAAGCCATCGCCATTGCCCAGGAGTGCCCCGGCCTGCCTTACGGCGCCAAGGTCGAAGTCCGGCCTGTAATGGAGCAGTGCCCGCTCCTGGCCAAAGCGGCGAGGGAACCGCAACTGGCCGAAGTTGGCGCCTAACTGTCCCACGGACCCAAGAATATTAACGAAGTACGAACATGATTACAAATATACTGATCGGGATTGGCGTCGTTGTGGCGCTATTTCTTGTTTACGTGGCATCGCGGCCCGGTGACTTCAAGGTCAGCCGCTCCACCACCATCGCCGCTCCGGCATCGGTGGTGTTTCCGCAGGTCAATGACTTGCACAAATGGGAGGCGTGGTCGCCGTGGGCCAAATTGGACCCGAATGCCCGGACGGCTTACGATGGCCCGTCCGCCGGAGTCGGCGCGGGTTTCGGATGGTCCGGCAATAACAAAATCGGCCGGGGTCACATGACGATCACCGACAGCCGGCCCAATGAACTGGTTCAATTCCAGCTCGATTTTGAGAAACCGATGAAAGGCACGAATATCGCCACGTTCAACTTCCATCCTGCCGGGGACAAAACAACCGTCACATGGACGATGACCGGCAAAATGTGTTTCATGGGCAAATTGTTTGGCGTCTTCATGAATTGCGATAAGATGATTGGCTGCGGGTTCGACAAGGGCCTGGCGGACATGAAATCCATCGCCGAGCAATCCGCCTGCCTCGCAACGGCAGCGGTTTGTTGATTAACTCATGAGCACCGCCGCCACCAGCGCTCCGGAAAGGCCGGAAGTCTCACACGTGGTCGAACACCTCTTCCGCCACGAAGCCGGGAAAATGGTTGCCACGCTGACGCGGATCTTCGGCCTCGATCATCTCACGCTGGCCGAAGACGTGGTGCAGGAAGCGTTGGCGCGTGCCTTGCAGAGCTGGCCATTTTACGGCGTTCCGAAAAACCCCGCGGCCTGGCTAATGCGCGTGTCGCGCAACCTCGCGCTGGACGTGGTGCGCCGGGAAAAGAACTTCAAGGACAAGGAAGCCAACTTAGTATTGTTGACCGAGCAGGCTCAACCCGCGCCCGGGGCCGGGTTTCTTTCCGAACAGGAAATTGCGGATGACCGACTGCGGCTGATGTTTGTCTGCTGTCATCCGCGCATCCCGGAGGACGCGCGGGTGGCGTTGGCATTAAAGACTCTCGGCGGATTCAGCGTCGCGGAAATCGCCCGCGCCTTTCTCACCACCGAAGCCGCAGTGGCGAAGCGTCTCACACGCGCCAAGCAAAAAATCCGTTCGGCGCGGATTCCCTTCGAGATCCCCACCGGGGCAGAATTGACGGAGCGTTTGGACAGCGTTATGCAATCGCTTTATCTTTTATTCAACGAAGGCTACAAGGCGTCCAGCGGAGAAGAGCTGGTGCGCGGGGACGTTTGCCGCGAAGCGATCCGCCTCGCGGAATTGCTGGCGGAACACCCGGCCGGCGAGGTGCCCAAGACCCATGCCTTGCTGGCGCTGATGCTCTTGAACGCCGCGCGGCTGACGGCGCGGGTGGACGCCTCCGGCAATCTCCTTCGCTTGTGCGAGCAGGACCGGTCGCGGTGGGACCAGCCGATGATTGCGCGCGGCATGTTTCACCTCGCGCAATCCGCCGCGGGCGGGGAAATCAGCGAGTACCATCTCCAAGCGGGCATTGCCGCGTGCCATTGCGTGGCGAGTGATTACGCCTCTACCGATTGGAGTCAAATATTGGAACTGTACGACCGCTTGGCGGGATTCGACGACTCGCCGGTGTTGGCGTTGAACCGCGCCGTGGCGCTGGCCGAAGTCCGCGGAGCGCGGGCCGGAATCGAGGCCATCGGCGAAATTCGGAACCTGCCGTCGCTGGAATCTTATTATCTGTTTTACGCCGTGCTCGGCGATTTTGAATGGCGCCTCGATCACGCCGCGGCCGCCGCCGCCCATTTTCGAAAATCCCTTGAATTGGCGCAGATCAAGTCTGAACAAGTCTTCCTCTTCCACCGCCTCCAATCCTGCGAGGCAGCGCTTTACAATGCCATCGGGATGGAGTCGCTCAGCCCGGGGCTGCGAGGAACGAACTGCCTTGGGTGAGAACAGAAAGCAATGATAACCCCGTAATGTTTTCCAATGGAAACTGACGCACACCGGATCCCTTCATTTGCAGGGAACGGCGGGTGAACAGCATGCGTCCCATTGGAGCGGGTGAAGGGAATCGAATCCGCGTCTCAGCCCTGGCAAAAACCAGGTTGAGGTTGCTGTTACGTTCGATCATAAATGTAGCCATGTTAGCCAAGGTCTGTTCTGCTGCGGCCATCGGCATTGAGGCATCGCCAAAATGAGTGGCTGCCGGAACTTTCCAAGCACGCCGCCTCTTCCACCCGATCCACGTCAAAGGCGGCTTCCAGCAACGTAATTCGCGCCAGATCATCTTCATGGTTGACAATGATTTTCCGGGCGCCGTGGTCCCCTTCCAGCGCGGCCAGCTCCGGATAATATCTTCGCGCAAAGAGCGCCGGAGCGCCCAACGTGCCCTTGTACTCGGAGGCCACGATACCCATGCCCGTCGAGCGATGCACGCTGACCAGTTGGTCCAGCATCCTCGCAGTGATGAGAGGTTGGTCGCAAAGCATGATTACAACCGCCTCCGGCGTTGCCGTATTCGATAACACCTCTTTGAGTCCGGCGCGGATGGACTTGCCCATGCCCTCAGCCCACGCCCGATTCAAGGCCACTGTGACAGGTAATGCGGTCCACTCGGTTTGCAGCCGGTCCGCAAAAGCGCCTAAAACCACCACCACAGGACGACACACCGACTCCAGGGCGGTTTCGGCGGCATGACGAAGAAGGCTGTGTCCCCGGAACACCAGCAATTGCTTAGGCTTGCCCAGGCGAGTTGAAGCTCCCGCGGCCAGCAGGATAAGGGCGATCCCGGCGTTGCCAGGCGCATTCAGACTATCAGGCGGCCGGCGCATGGATTGGCCCTTTCTTCTCACGCAGCGAACCGCCGGGACGACCGGTCATGACGGCCTGGATTTCCGCAAGAATGGCCAGGGCGATTTGTTCCGGGTTGTCAGCCCCGATGTCCAAACCCACCGGGCTGTGTATTCGCCCCAACACATCATCGGCGCCCTCCAATCCCCCCAACCGCAAATCCCGCACCATTTGCAGCGTGCGCGCCCTTGGCCCCATCAAACCAACGTAACGCAATTTCAGCGGAAGAACCGCTTTGAGAAATGCGCAGTCTGTCAAGTAGTTGTGAGACATGACTACAGCAGTTGTTCTTTGGTTCAGACCCAGTGCGGCGATTTCCTCCGGCCGGACCACGACCACCGCATCCGCCTCCGGGAATCGCGCAACCTGGGCATAGGCCGGCCGCACATCCGCCACTGTCACATGAAAGCCAACTTCCTTGGCCATGCGCGACAGGGGACCCGCGTCGTATCCTGCTCCAAAAATCACGAGCGGCACTGGAGAGTGAATCACCTCCACCAACACTTCCACCCGGCCAGCCGGCAACTCGAATTCCATCGTCCGGGACCGATTCGTGGAGAGTGCTTCCGTGACGGCAGCAAGTAATTTGGCGTTTAAACTTTGCTCCTCAATTCGTCCCGTCACAGTGCCGTCCGCATCCACCAGCAGCCGGTCGCCAATCCGGACAGGAACATTGCCGTGGACTTGAAAGACCGTTGCAGCCGCGCCGGATTGCCGCTGTTGGAAAATCCCTCCTGCAAAGCGGATGAAATCGTCCGCCGCTGAACCGGGCCGAAGCGGCTCGACCAGGATATGCACCGTCCCTTTGCAACCCAGGCCAGCCCCAAAAACGATGTCCTCCTCCGCGGAAGTATCATAAGTTACCAAAATGCTCTCCCCTTTCTGCGAGGCGGCCTGGGCCTTCTCGACAACATCCCGCTCCAGGCAGCCGGCACTGACAGAGCCAACCGGCTCTCCCTTTCTCAACACCACCATCCGCGCGCCCGGACGCCGGTAAGTGGAACCGGAAGTCTTGACCAGAGTGGCCAACGCCAGCACGTTTTCCGGCTGGAGGGCGCAGATCCCGAGAATAGTGGCAAATTCCTTCACGACCTCATCTCAATTCCGCCTTCGCTATGCCTTCAGTCCATTCGGCGCCATCGGCATGGAGCGCAGGCGGATATTAGTGGCATCAAAAATCGCATTGCCCACTGCGGGGGCGATGCCGACTATGGGCGTTTCCCCAGCGCCGGCGGACGCAATGTCCTTGCGGTCAATCAAGACGACTTCCATTTTGGGGAGGTCGGTGAAGCGCGGCACGCGGTAATCCGCCAGATGCGGATTGGTGATCATCCCGTCCTTAAATTCAATGGCCTCGAATAGCGCTCCGCCCAGCCCCATCATCATCGCCCCCTCAATCTGGTTCTTGAGATGGTTCGGGTTGACTACTGCGCCGCAATCAAACGCGGTGACGGCCCGCAGCACTTTGACCGTTCCACTGGCGGTGTCGGCCAGAACCTCGGCGCAAGTGGCGATGTAGGAGTTCTTGTCCGTCCCGCCGGCAATGCCGAAGCCGTGGCCGGCGGCAGGCTTGGCGTCACCCCAGCCGAATGCCTTGGCCGCCGCTTCAAAGACCGCACTAAGCCGCGCATCCGCCACATTCTTGAGCCGGAATTCCAACGGGTCCATTTTGAGCAACCGCGCCAGTTCGTCCATGTGGACTTCCCGGGCGAAATGATTGGCGGCGGCGGCAAGGGAGCGGTAGGAACCGATGGTCAATGGCGCGCGCGTCTGGTAAAATGCGCTCCTTTGGTTGCCCGCCGGGATTCTGTAAGGACTTTGAAGTGCCCCAGGGCCGGACTGGTAATTGGCAACATCCCACCAGGTCAGCGTTCCGTCGTTGCGCACGCCGCTCGTGATGTCAATGACGCCGGCGGGACGAAAATAGGCCCACGTAAATTCCTCCTGTCGAGTCCAAACCACTTTCACCGGTTTGCCGGTCGCTTTGGAAAACCGCGCCGCTTCAACGGCGGCTTCGCCGGTGTGTTTGCCGCCATAACCTGAACCGGTGTCCGGGATGATCACGCGGACGCGCTCCTCCGGGATGCCCAAGGCTTGTGCCAGCTCGGTCCGCACACCAAATGGGCGCTGCGATCCAGTCCAAACGGTGAGCTTGTCCTCCTTCCAATCCGCCACGGCGGCCCTGGGTTCCAAAGGCGTATGCGCAATGTAAGCCACCGTGTAGGTTTGTTTGAGCGTGTGATCGGCGCCGGGAGCTACGGCGGGTTCATTGCCGCCCGCGCCCGCCGGAGCCGCTCCGCCGCCTCTGCCGCCGCGACCGCCGCCCCCAGCGGCCACATTCTGCCTCAAATACTCGTAAATATTGGCGCTGGAAGGCTGATCACCGGGGGCGGACCACTCCACTTTGATCGCGTTGAGAGCATGTTCAGCCTGCATAGAGTCCGGCGCAATTACCCCGATAAAATCCCCGTCACGCACCACCTTCACACCGTCCATCGCTTCGGCGGCCTTGGTGTCAATCGAAACCACCTTCGCGCCAAAGCTTGTTGCCCGGAGACGTTTTGCAAATAACATGCCCGGCAATTTCATGTCGGACGAATACTTGTGCCGGCCGATGACGAAATCCCGCCCCTCCCCTTTCGGAACCGATGTCCCGGCAATCGTCCATTTGGCGGCAGGGGTAATCGGCGTTGAATCGCTGACCGCCTTGGTGATCTTCTGGCCTTTGGTCAACTGGCCGAACGTGACCGCTTCGTTTTTATTTGCGTTTGTCCTGAATATCTTGCCATCCGCCACGGTTAGCGAGGCGCGCTCCGCCTTAAGGAATTCCGCCGCCGTGTCCAGAAGCGTCTCGCGCGCCGCCGCCGCAACACGGTGCAGCCGGGATGCCATTTGTGGAGTCGTCTGGCTGCCGAATGTTCCCATGTCATACGGGACCAAATCCGTGTCCGCCATGACCATCTTGATGGCGGATACGGGTGCTCTCAACTCCTCGGCAACCGCCTGGGTCAATGACGTGCGGATGTTCTGACCGACCTCCGTTTTGCCCGTAAAGACTGTGACGGTGCCATCCTCGCCGATATGCAGCCAGGCGCTGATCTGGTCGGAAACCTGCTGGCCGCCGCGGCCACGCCCGCCGGCCCTGCCTGCTTCCTGGGCCAGCGCCGCGGGAGCCAGATAAAGGACCATCACGCCGGAGCCAAGGGTCTTGAAGAAATCGCGCCGGTTCACTGCCAAACCTGAAGGCATCGGCACTCCCGTCATGCCAAATTCTTGCTCCAGTAATTGCGTTTCGGAGGGTTTCATTTGGCTTGCAGCGCTTTTGCCCCCTCCCGGACCGCGGCGATGATCCGCTGATACACCCCGCAGCGGCAGATATTGCCCGACATGGCGCGGATGATTTCGCTCTCGGACGGGTCCCGGTTCTTTTGCAACAAGGCATAACTGGACATGATCATTCCAGATGAGCAATAGGCGCATTGCATGGCGTCCATTTTAAGAAATGCCTCCTGCAAGGGATGCAACTGCCCGTCCTTTTCCAGGCTCTCGATGGTGGTGACTTTTCGCTGTCCAACCGATCCAACCGAAGTGAGGCAGGAGCGGGTGGGTGTGCCGTCCAGCAGCACCGTGCAGGCGCCGCACTGGCCTTCGCCGCAGCCGTATTTGGTGCCGGTCAGATCGAGATCGTCGCGCAAAACGCTCAACAGGCTGCGTTCGCCGTCGGCGTTGACCGCAACGGTTTTGCCGTTGACCTGAAGTTCCGTCACTTTTGGCATAAACTGGGCGCTTTCAAATTCGGGAACGAATTGACTTAACCAATTGTATCCCAACTCTCCCGGCAATGCCAGTGCTTTCTCTTGTTTCGCGAGTGTTCATAAGTATGGCCCAGCGTGGGGCGGGAAGTGGAATTAAGTGGAATTAAGTGGAATTAGGTGGAACGAGGTGGAACTGGCTGCGATTTCGGATTGCGGATTTCCGAAATAGGACGGATAGGACGGATAGGACGGGTCGGTTTGACGGGAATTGCGGATGGCAGTGGTATTGGCGGCGGCCGCAAGTGGAAAAGCACAATTGGTTGAGCGTTTGGCCGGATGGACCACAATATATAGCGATGGGGGCCGGAACCGTGGCACGACGACAACGATTGGAGAACACTTTGACTGGGTTTGACGGGGTTTGACGGAGGAGGATTGAGGAGGTGGGGATTTTTGAGCACGAGGAGGCTGGGAATGGAGCGAGTTGAGGCACGAAATGGCTTGATTAGGCTTGATTGGCGGGATGATTGGAGGGTTGGGCTACAGGGTTTTATTTGCGGCTTTCTCACGAAAGACGCTGCTCTCCAATACCGGGCAGGATGCCTGGAATTCAGCCTGCGGCGGTCGCAGACCGCCGCTACAGCGAGTATTCTGTCTTCACCACTCATCATGGCGCGATTGTAGCACGGTTTGGGAAAAGACGTCTCCGTACGGTACGGACGATTTTTTCGGCGAAAATCGGGCTTTGGACCCCGGCTAAACCGTTGTGAATACGTGGGTTAGGAGGGGTGGGTACAGATTTTACACATGTACGGAGATGAAAATAGTTTGGGCCGAAGGGCGGTTTGCCTGCCAAAAGACAAATGCTGAAAGGCTGAAAGAGGCAAATGCTGAAATGCTGAAATGGGAAGGATGGGAAGGATGGGACGCCCGGATGAGCATGGCCGTGCCGAAATGCCGGCTCTGCCGACGGCGAAAGGGCTTGCTTTACCGCCAAGGCGGTGCTGGCGTGCGGACCCCATAATGCTGCGCGTCCCGCGGGAGATGCGCTAAATCAGGTCGAAGCGAGCAACTTGGTTTCCGGCACTTGTTTGAGAAGGTCTTGGAGGTCCAGAGGTTCGGTTGTCATCGCCAGCCCGCCACCGGGAGTTCGCGGCCACTGCGCCTCTGGGCGATCCCAATAAAGTTCCACACCGTTCCCGTCGGGGTCACGCAGATACAATGCTTCACTCACGCCGTGATCGGATGCTCCATCGAGTTGAATTTTTGCTTTGATCAATCTGCGTAACGCGTCGGCCAATTCGGCACGGGTCGGATAAACAATGGCCACATGATAAAGACCAGTCGCGCCAGGATGGGGTGGCGCCCCCCCCTGACTTTCCCAGGTGTTGAGGCCGATGTGATGGTGATAACCTCCGGCTGAAAGAAATGCCGCCTGTTGCCCAAAGCGCTGGGTCAATTCAAAGCCGAGCACATCGCGGTAGAAGGCAAGCGCCCGTTCCAAATCGGCCACCTTCAAATGCACATGGCCGATGCGAACTTCGGGATGGATCGGCTTTGACTTTGGATGTTTCACGGCGGCTGTTTCAGGCGGCATGTGCCCCGTCGCAAAATGGTTTGTTGTCAGAGCGGCCGCACCGGCACAAGGTTAGGCGATTCCGAATTTCATAAGTTTTTCCGCCGGCGGAAACCACCGGAATGCCGCCGCGCACCCAAATTGGGCCGCCGACCTTTTTGTCGGTGTCCTCGATCAGTCCGAGCGATGGTTTAAATTTCGGTTCGATGGGCTTGCCTGTTGCCCGATCCCACACCACCAACCTTCCCGAGGGACAATGAGCGGCCTCATATTCCGCCAGTCGCCGGGCTTCGGGATCATCCGTCTGTTTGACCAGATTCCATATTTTGCCTTTCGGATCACAAAAGCGGGCGGAGGCGCACAGATTTTCCTGGTCGGTGAGCACCATCGTCGGTCCTTCAATCCTCTTGGAATGCTTGATGTAAGGCTGATGGCTGGCTGTTTCGGTGCCGTCGAACTGAATTTTTGCGTGCGTGCTATCGCAAAAGGGTTTATTGGAGGACTGACCGCAGCGGCAAAGCGCGTATTGCTTCTTCGCGGGGTATTTCTTTCCTTCCCGGTAATCCAGAGATTCGCCCCCGGCGTTGGTGGCTATCCACTGTTCGCTCAACGGCAAGTCTCCGCTCACGAGATAAGGACCGTTCTTGGTGACTTCAATCTTGGCGGCTGATTGCTTGTGTTTCATGATAAGTTTCGTTGGGACGCGGTCTCGCTCACGTTCCGTCGTCGTCAAGCTCGCGGAGGAGGGGCGCGCGCCAATTTTAGCAAAGCTAACCCAAATTTCGGGAAAGTCCATTTTCAACTGAGGCTGGACAAAACGGACTTGACTCGCAAGCGCAGGGCGGGAAGATGTGAGAATATGGCGCGCGAACTGCGAGTGCAATATTCCGGTGCGGTTTATCATCTGGTGAACCAGATGGACCGGCGGGAGGCGATTTTCAAGGTGGATCAGGATTGGCGGCGCTTTGTGGAGACGCAGCGGGAATCGTGCGGCAAAACGGACTTGAAAAGATGACAAAACGAACCGAACTTGGGCTGGCCCCCTTTCTCTTATGATGATCAACAGAGCGCATTGGAGATGCGGATGTGCATTGCTTTGGTCGCTGTTTACTGCGACCATATTACTCGTGATCGAAGCGCAGCAAACGCCGGGCATATATGCTCAAGCGGCCCCAATCGACACTCGCACGCCGCAACAGAGCCAAATCGGTCAACCAAGTAACGAGGTCGTCTTGTACCTGGATGTGGGCAAGGATGATTCAGGAGATCCGACCAGGCGCGTGTTTTACAGCGTGAAGGATGGAGCCATCGTTGCATGGGGCGAACATACGTGTTACTTCCAAGGGCGTTATTTGACGTTCCTTGGGTACATCCCGTTTATTTCGATAGCCGAGGCTGAACGAATGACAACGAAGGAATTTACCGAGGAAAACGCACGTCGTTTTATCACGAGCAATTTTCAATCTGGGAAGATCGTCAAGGAGATTGACGCCAGCTTTGATGTGAAAATTGAGAAAACCATGTCGGACTTCGGTCCATTCCCAGGCAAAATTCGGGTGCAAGCGAGCACAAATTTTCTTACGATCTCGTATGATTACCACAGCCCGCCTAGGAGGATCGAGGTCAATGTCGTATTGGACTCCCAGTTGAATGTGGTGACGAAATGGCAGACCAACAATGCGTATCCTGTCAACATAGGACAGCCGACCAATGAGATAATATTGCGACGCGACCTTTATTGGACGAACAAGGCGAGCGGATTTGTCGTGAGCACTCAAGAATGGTACAGCAGCAAAGAGAAAGCCATCGTCGCAGTTTACTCAGACGACGGACATGGAGGAAATGCTGCGCAGGCATTGAGGGTAAAGCCCGATGCCTTCTACGTGGATGGCCGATATTTGACGATTTTAACTGCGGCTTATGAATTCCTGATAACTGAGGCGGAGCGGATGCAAACGAACGTGTTCAGTGAGGAGGCCGCATTGAGTTTCGCTAAAACCAACTTTCCAAGCGGGAAAGTAGTGAAACGCTTCGCGGTTTTGCCCTTTTTCGAGCGGCCCGCAAATTGGAATCCCTACACCGAGCACACAATTTTTCCCATAGCCAGGGGCGTGAAGTTAGACTCAAACAACTTAATTTTCACCATTGCCAGGGAGCGCGACGAGAAAAGTCCAATTACCAACGTTGTATTGGACAGCCACTTGAACATTGTTACTAACAAGTAGTCGTTACGCGTAGCTTTGTCCGTTTCGGCGGCTGGAATAACGGAATTCAACCTCCGATGGCGGTCATGACGCGGTGGGGTTGGTAGTTTTCACGGAAGAGGTGTTCGGCGGGCTTTTGGGTGAGGGTGGCGCATATCAGTTGGCGCAACTGGTCCTCGTTTATTCGCGGGCGCAGGCCGGGTTTTAGATCGGTTTCCAAATGGTTGCCCAGGCAGGGGCGCAGGTTGCCGTCGCATGTCAGGCGCATTTTGTTGCAGTGTTCGCAGAAGTGGAGGTCGCTCAAGGCCCCGATCAACCCGACGATGACGCCACGCTTTTTGAGCCGGTAGTATTTGGCGGGGCCGTGGCCGAATGACCCGGCAACCGGCTCGAGTTCGTCTTCGCGTTTGAGCCGGGCGAGCAGTTCGGTGACGGGAAAGAAGTTTGAGGCGTCGAGCATGGCAGTCAGGCTCACGGGCATGAGTTCGATGAAACGGATGACGATGTCGTGGCGCGCGGCGAAATCAAGCAGAGCCGGAATCTCGCTTTCGTTGCGCCCGCGCATGAGGACGGAGTTCAGCTTTACGGACTCGAATCCCAGTTCGCGCGCGAGGCGGATTCCGTGGAGAACCGGCCCGACTTCTCCATGCGTGATGGAGCGGTAAATCGCCGGATCGAGGGCGTCGAGGCTGACGTTCATGCGGCGCAGCCCGGCGTCAAAGAGTGGCCGGGCAAGTTGCGGCAGGCGGGTGCCGTTGGTGCTGAGTTGCACGGATTCCACGCCGGGAGTGGCGATGAGGTCCCGGATGAATTCCACCGGATCAGGACGCATCAACGGTTCCCCGCCGGTGACGCGGAAGCGTTTGAAGCCGATGGAAACCGCGGCGCGCACAACGGCGAGCAGTTCGTCGCTGGAGAGGATCTCGCCACGCGGAAGCCAGCCGGAATAGTTCTCCGGCAGACAATAGAGGCAGCGCTCGTTGCA
>Ga0182030_10002399_pt1 | contig 39717 bp, 37 predicted proteins | sample 812S3MmetaG_FD_121299 | JGI IMG/M metagenome (GOLD analysis project Ga0182030, IMG submission 121299) | Permafrost microbial communities from Stordalen Mire, Sweden - 812S3M metaG (Illumina Assembly) | ecosystem: Environmental > Terrestrial > Soil > Wetlands > Permafrost | place: Sweden...
AAAGTCGGCACCTGGGAGATCGTCACCAGTTACGAGGGGATTACCAAGCGATTGGCCGACAGCTTCCCGCTGAAACTGCTCCTGTTGCCGCCGCTCATGCACGGGGCGGCCCAGTGGTCGGCCTTCATGCTGATGGCCCAAGGCGCCACCATCGTCTTCCCCGACGACCCCCGCCGGGTGGATCCCGATGACGTCTGGCGCACCGTCGAACGGGAGAAGGCCAACACCATGACCATCGTGGGCGATGCGGTCCTGCGCCCTTTGCTCATGCAGCTCGACAAGGCCGACTACGACTTGTCGTCGTTCATGGCCGTGGGAAACGGCGGCGCACCGCTGACTCCAGCCGTGCGCGAGCTGGCCTTGGCCCGTTTGCCCAACTTGGTTATTTCGGACTCGGGCGGATCATCGGAAACCGGCGCCCAGATGCACGTGGTCACAACGCCCGGTTCAGCGGCGGGCAGTTTCTTGCCCGGACCGGGCACCGTCGTGGTCGATGAGGAGTTCACCAAGGTGCTCGAACCCGGGCATGACGGCAACGGGTGGTTGGCCCAGACGGGCAACATCCCCTTGGGGTACTTGGGCGATGCCGAAAAAACCGCCCGCACTTTCCCGGTGGTGGCCGGGGTGCGCTATTCCATCCCTGGAGATCGGGCTCGACTGCTCGCCGACGGGCAGATCGAGTTGCTGGGGCGCGATTCAGTCACCATCAACTCGGGCGGGGAGAAAATTTTCGCCGAAGAGGTAGAGCGAGCCATCGCCGGCCATCCGGCCGTGGCCGACGTCGTGGTGACCAGCCGACCCAGCGAACGGTGGGGGCAAGAAGTCGTGGCGGTGATTCAATTAGCCGAAGGCGCCGAGACGACCCCGGAATCCATCATCGACCACGCTTCCCTCAGCATCGCCCGGTACAAGTTGCCCAAGGGCGTGGTCTTCGTGACCACCATTCAACGCTCCCCTTCCGGCAAGGCGGACTATCGCTGGGCCTCCGAGCAGGCACTGACCGAGGCGGGCTGACCCACGGTCACCCTGCGCACCGAGCGCCTGATCCTGCGACCGTTCGAGGAATCGGACTTGGCGCCGTTTGCCGCCCTCAACGTGCATCCTGCAGTGGTCGAGACCATGGGGACGACGGCGTCCCGGGCCGAAAGTGACGCCCAGGTCGAGCACTTCGGGGCCGAGCTGGAGCGCGAAGGATGGGGCTTTTGGGCCGTCGAGGTTCCGGGTGTGGCCCACTTTGCCGGCCTGGTTGGTTTGCACCGGGTGGCACCGACCATGCCGTTCGCTCCGTCAGTCGAAGCCGGGTGGCGCCTCCATCCGGATTACTGGGGGGCCGGCTACGCCACCGAAGCAGCCGCGGCGTCGCTGCACTATGGATTCACTACTGGTGGCCTGAGCAGGATTGTGGCCTTTACGGCGGCCATCAACCTGCGTTCGCAGGCCGTAATGGAGCGCATTGGCATGGTGCGCGATCCCGACGGTGACTTCGACCACCCGAACGTCGAGGTCACCAGTCCGCTCCGGCCGCATGTGTTGTACGTCGCGCTGGCCTGAAACATCCGGGGCCTAGCCTCGACCCATGACGCCTTCTCCACCTGATCCTTCATTCGAAGACGATGGCCGCACTCGTTGCCACTGGGCCGCCGATCCGTGGAATCTCCCCTATCACGACACGGAATGGGGCGTCCCGGTGCACGACGATCGCACGCACTTCGAGTTCCTGGTGCTTGAAGGTGCACAAGCGGGACTGAGTTGGCTCACCATCTTGAAGAAGCGCGAGGGCTACCGGCGGAACTTCGCCAATTTTGATGTCGAGAAGGTGGCCAGGTTCACGCCCAAGCGGATTGAGAAAATCTTGCTGGACCCCGGCATCATCCGCAATAGAGCCAAGGTGGAATCAACCGTGCGCAACGCCGCCGCCTTCATGGCCATCCAAGAGGAGTTCGGTTCGTTCGACAACTACATGTGGGGCTTCGTCGATGGTCGTCCCAAGGTCAACAAATGGCGCCGGCTGGAACAGGTGCCGGCCACCACTCCCACCTCCGAGGCGCTCAGTGCCGACCTGCGCCGGCGCGACTTCCGCTTCGTCGGCCCCACCGTGTGTTACTCCCACCTCCAAGCGGCCGGACTGGTCAACGATCACCTGGTGAGTTGCTTCCGCTATCCCGAACTCACGGAGGGCACTCGGTAGCTGTTCGGATGACCATTGGTGCGGCCCCACTATCGTGACGGTCGTGCGAGCGGTCGTCTGTGCGGAACTCGGACCTCCGTCACTCCTCAAGGTCGAAGAGCTTCCCGACCCAGTTCCGGGTCTGACGCAGGTGTTGGTCGAGGTCGAAGCGGCTGGCGTCAACTTCGTGGACGGGTTGTTCATCGCCGGTCAGTACCAGATCAAGCCGCCGCTTCCTTTCACGCCCGGGAGCGAAGTGGCGGGTCGGGTCGCCGCCGTGGGCGAGGAAGTCGGGACGTTTTCGGTCGGTCAGCGCGTCATGGCGTCCACCGGGCTGGGCGGGTTCGCCAGCCACATCCTGGTGGTCGAAGGTTCGCTCTCGGCCATCCCGGACCAGCTCAATGCCGCCCAAGCGGCCACCTTCACCCAGAGTTTCTGTACCTGCCTTTTCGCCCTGCGCGATCGGGCCCACCTCCAGCCTGGCGAAACTGTGCTGGTCCTTGGTGCCGGCGGTGGGATTGGGTTGGCGGCTATCGCGGTGGCTCGAGCGTTGGGAGCCCGGGTCATCGGTGCCGCGTCCACGGCCGACAAGAGGGCGGCCGCTCTGGAGGCTGGGGCAGAAGCTGTCATCGACACCACCCACGCATCCATCAAGGACGAGGCTCGTTCCTGGGCCGGTGGCACCGGTGTTGATGTGGTGATCGATCCCATCGGGGGCGACGCGGCCGAAGCGTCTCTCCGAGCGCTCGGGGACGGGGGACGCTATCTGGTCATCGGCTTCGCGTCAGGAAGCATTCCTCGCATTCCGCTGAACCAGGTCCTGCTTCGCAACCGTTCGGTGCTCGGCATTGACTGGGGTATCTGGGCCATGCAGCACTTTGACTTGCAACAGGCCCTGCTGGACGACCTCTTGCACATGGCGCGAGACGGCCGCATTATCCCGGTCGAGCCGACGACATACGCCTTGCACGACGTGGCACGGGCGTTGGACGACCTGTTAGCCCGCCGCGTTGTGGGCAAAGTGGCGCTCATTCCCTAATCAGGGATTGAGCAGAATGCTCCAACTCTCCGCACAAAATCACCGCGAGGCGCAAGCATGACGACAAGCCTCCGTTTTCTTGGCAGTATGGGATTGGTCAGGCGGGCGGTGCGATGGAACACAATGCGGACGAAGCTGGCGGCGGTGACAGCAACGCCATGTATGAGTTGGGCAATCTGCTCCTCGAACAAGGCGACATAGACGGAGCGGAAGAGTGGTACCGGCGGGCCGCGGCAACCGGGAACATCGGTGCCATGCACAACCTCGGCATTGTGTTGGGCGAAAAGGGTGAACTGACCGAGGCCGAAGCGTGGTATCGACGGGCTGCGCAAGATGGACACGCCAGTTCCATGTCCAACCTGGGATCAGTGCTGAAAAACCGCGGCGATCTAGACGGAGCGGAAGAGTGGTACCGCAAGTCAGCTCTGATGGGGAACGCCTATGCCATGTCGAACCTGGGCCTGCTCTTGGCGGAAAAAGGCGACCTCGATGGCGCCAAGGTGTGGTACTTACGCTCAGCCGACATGGGCAATACGGGTGCCATGCACAACCTGGGGTACCTCTTGAAGGGGAAGGGCGATCTGGACGGAGCGGAGGAGTGGTTCCGTCGGTCGGTCGAAGGGGGCAACACCTTCACCATGATCAATCTCGGCATGGTGCACCAGGACCGGGGTGATCTTCATGCCGCGGCAACCTGGTTCCAACGGGCGGCCGAACTGGGGATCATGAGCGGAGAGTCCAAGTTGGACGAGCTTGGCGTCAAGAAGGACTCTGATCGCTACTTAGCTTCTGTCACCTTCGACACGTTCGGTTGGGCCATGACTCGCAACCGCGACAAGTTTCGCGAGTGGCGCACCGACAACGCCTCACTGGCGCTCCGATATTTCAGTCGACCACCGGACTTGGGGTCGTGGAACGTCGAACTCATCAGAGAAGACCTGATGACGACGCTGAACCTGCTGGCCACGCCCACTGCCCATCCGGAGGAGCACGATTTGCCAGAGTGGTTCCGGACCCACATGCCTCGCGTGCTGCCCGAGCAAGTAAGCCTGCTCGAGTTGGACTGTTTCGAGCGACAATCAGCCAAATGCGTGGCCGCGGCCACCCGTCATCGCAGGAGCGGCGATGTTCGCTACGCGGCCGGACTCTTCATCTTGTTCCGAGAGTGTTTCTGGGTCATCCAACTCGAAGTGGTCGAAAGCGGTGACGTCGGTGAGCGCGAGGGGGCGGTGGCCCATCACATCCTGGAACGCAGCGCGTCAGCCGACGCTCCCATCGCTGCGTTCGACCCCTATGACCGCCAGTGGGACGGCATGGCACCCATCGAAAATGACCCTCTCACCCGGATGCGTTTACTAATGGCAAGGTTGCAGGCATCCTTGAGTTTCGATCCCGCCGTCAACTTGCTGGAGCCATTCGGCGGTGCCGCCGGCTAAGCGTGTGACGCTTCCGAATTCCAAATCGATTTGCGAGCAAAGACCACGGCCGGACCGGTGCGGTCCACCACGACCCATTCCGAATCGTGACTGAGGTACTCCTCCAACGGTGACTTGTACGGCCACACCACGTAATCCACGTGGTAGCGGGACAAGATGGGGTCGGGATTGACAGTGACCCGCGTCACATCGAAGAATTCGGTCAGCACCGGTCCGGTGAACAAGTCGGTGCGGCCATCGGCAAACGTGGCCCGGTGCCTGATGATGGAGTAATCGCCCCAGACGTATTGAGTAAAGACTCTCCCCGGGTGATCGCTGAGGAAGTTGAAGGCCGTCACTGGTGTATCGGAAGTGACGGTCCCCACTGGCACCGATGGCGCAGCCAACATGGTGATGGCCACCACAATGCCGATCGCACCGGCGATGCGGCGAGCTCTCGGACCCCACTCCTTGCGCATGGGGAGGCTGGCGGCCAGACCCGCAGTTGCGACAAAGAGATAGATGGCAATCCGCACCGAATGCAAGGCCCCAATAAAGAACAACGCCGTCAAGGTCGCCTCAAGCACCATGAGGCGGGACTGGCGGAGGGCTAACGCGAAAATGGCGATGGGCAGCACAAAGACGACGATGGTCATGACGGCGTGGAAGTCCGGCGAATTCCACTCGGTGATGTACTGGCCGATTTGCGTGTTGGTGGCCACGTGGATGTCGTAGTAGTCGAGATACGGCCCGTAGGGAGTGATGAAGGTGGCCAAGAGTCCGAGGACCCCGATTCCGAACAACTGGCGAGAATGGGTTGACCGCCCAACTCCGTGAATCCGTGTCGCCCACTGTTGTGGTGTCACCGACCAGGCGAACTCCAGTCCCAACACCATGAGACCCACCAAAATGGAACCGTGGGTGTTGACCCAGCATAAGAACAGCGGCGGGATCCACCACAGCCAACGAGGATTGCTCCGGGCTTTGGTCAGGATGAGGAGTTCCAGTGGCAGCCAAATGAGCGAGAACGAGAGGCCCCGGTCCTGCATCACATAGCCGACCACTGAGATCGACATGAGGAGAGCGATGGCCACCAGACGCCCACGGCTCGCCCCCAATGCTCGGGCGTAGAGCGTGGTGCAGATCAGGCACAGCGTCCCGGTGATGATGGCGATCAGGTTGTACGCCCACACGCCGAACAGATTGTGCAACGTGGCCAGAATGACCTCGGAGCCCCACTCGTCGTTGATCCACCGTCGATGCGATTCGGTATAGCTGAAAGGATCGAGTCCGATGACTCGGTGATGGGCCAGCATCCACTGCCCGGCCGTCATCTGCCAGAAGACGTCGTTGGTCAGTTTGCGATCGAAGATGACGGCGGTGAGAAAAAGGACGGCCAACGCCAGGCCAAATAGGATGATGGCCCGAGGAGAAAGCGGACGGGCAGTTTTAGGCGTTCTGCGTTCCGAATCGGGCGCGATGGCTTCGGAGTCCCGATTTTGCTCGTCTTCCCCGATCGACTTCGTCGATGGCACCGTGGTGCTCATCCATCCTCCTCCGTCGACGCATCATCCGACGATGATCCGCGGTCAATCGTACCTGCGCAAGGATGGATTTTCGTGGCAAAGCGGTTGCGAAAAGGGGTTTCCTCGCTGGTACTACGAGTGGAACTTCGGGATGACCTCGGTCCCCATCAGTTCAATGGTCTGCATAACCGACTCGTGTGACACCTTGAATGGATTGACCAGACATAAGAGCAAATCGACGCCGGCCTCCTCGTACTCGGTGCAGGCGGCGATGCATTCGTCCGGCGTGCCCAGGACGCAGGCATTGGAGTCCATCAGATATTCCAGGCTCAAGAGGTCAAGCATCCCTTGGTCGTCATGGCTCTTCATCTCGGCCGCATAGGCGTAGGTGCCGAGCTCTTCATTTCGCTCCGCCATCATTTCGGTCAGGGTGGCGATCTGACGAGCTCCGGTCTTCGGGTACCACTCGAATGATTCGCGAGCATTCTCAATGGCCTCGTCGCGGTTCGGGGCGCAGATAGCCATGGTGAAGGTGGCGGCCTGGTTGTGCACGAACGCGCCGATCGGCGTGGTGCATTGGGCCACTGCGGCTCGATAGATGTCGATCTTTCGTTTGACTTCCGACGGCGGGAGTCCCACGGCAAAAGAGCAGAGGCCCAACCCCAGATCGCCCATTTGCGCGTGACCCTCATCGCTGGTGGTGGCTCCCCACAATGGCGGATGGGGTTGTTGGAGCGGCTTGGGTTGCACCCGACGCAATGGCATCTGCCAATGCGTGCCCGAGAATTCGTATTCATCGTTGGTCCAACAACCGACCACGTGCTCGATGGCCTCTCGCCACATCTGGCGACTTTCGGCCGGATCGATACCGAAACCTTCGAGTTCGGCCCGGGTGGCTGAACGCCCCGTCCCGAGGTCGACCCGACCGCCCGAGATCAGATCCAACACGGCCACCGATTCGGCGGTGCGCACCGGATGGTTGTATGGCTTGGGCATGAGCCGAACGCCGTACCCGAGTCGGATGCGCTCGGTGCGCGCCGCAATCGCTCCGTACAGCACCTCAGGGTTGGAACAGTGCGAGTACTCCTGCAAGAAGTGGTGCTCCACCGTCCAGAAGGCATCCCACCCGAAGCGATCGCCGGCAATCGCCTGTTCGAGGGTGTTCTGGTAGGCGATCAACTCGCTCTCGGGAGTCCAAGGTCGAGGCACGGGTATTTCGTAGAACAAGGCGAACTTCATGGTGTCGGTCCTTTCATTTCGGGTGAGGCCCCAATCCATCAACGACAAACGAACGCACAAAGCCCCGAATATCCTCCGGGCGGTCGCCGTCAAAGGTGACGGCGGGCATGATGGCGAAAGAGAGCATCATGCGGACGATCCATTCGGCGGCCTGGCGGTGCGCAATGTCGGGTCGGATTTCCCGGCGCGCCTGCGCATCAGCGAGGTACGGCAGCCAAAACTCAACCCACTCTTCAACCAATCCATCGAGCCGGCTGGTGAGCAAGGTGGCAAAGAGCGACTCTTCGTCGGCCGGGAGACGCAAGGTCAAGCCGTTGTCGCCCAGATGGGTGCGGATGAAGACGGCGGCTTCGGCCACTTGGGCCGCCAAGGTGCGTCGTCGGCGCACCGTATCGGCGCTCGAGGCCACGAAACGGGCCGCGGTGCGCGTCAGCACGGCCTCGATCAAGGCTCCTCGATCAGCGAAATGCAGATAGACGGCACCGCGTGACACTCCGGCCTGGGTGGCCACATCGGTCATGGAAAATCGGGAAAGACCCAGCCGAGCCATACATTGTTCGGCCGCCAGCAAGATCCGCTCTTCGGTACCATCGCCCCGAGAGGGTGCCGACGGCCGGGACAGAGCGGCCGACGCTCGACTAGACATATGAACATCTTTTATCATTTTGTACAGTTGACTGCAACGACGGGGAGCTAGCCATGCGAGGACTGCTAGGACGGACGTACATCGTGACCGGCGCGGCGTCGGGCATCGGCCAGGCCACTGCAGCTCGCCTGCTCGACGAGGGGGCTCGGGTCATGGGGGCCGACATCGTCGACGACCCACCTCTGTCGGGCCAAGAATGGGGCGGGGATTGGGCCTTCACTCATGTCGATGTGGCCGACGAAGCATCGGTCGAGGCCATGGTGCACGCAGCGGTGGACTTCGGCGGCGGAAGCTTGTCCGGTCTGGTCAATGCGGCCGGAGTGGCCAGCGGAGGCCCGGTCCACATGCTGCCCACCAAAGAATGGCACCGGGTCATTGAGGTCAACCTGACCGGCACCTACCTCACAGCCAAACATGTGGTGACCCAATTGTTGGCTCAACCATCCGTCAACGGGAGCCGCGGGTCCATTGTGACCCTGGCCAGCATCGAGGGTCTCGAAGGCACGGCGGGCGGGAGTGCCTACAGCGCTTCCAAGGGAGGGGTCGTCCTGTTGACCAAGAACATGGCGATTGACTACGGCGGTCGTGGCATACGAGTCAATGCCATCTGCCCTGGATTCATTGAGACGCCGATGACCGACGGCATCTTTCGGGTCGCCGGCATGGAATCTCCCTTGGCGGAAATCGTGAATGAGCACAAGCTCCGGCGCATGGGCTTGCCCGAGGAGATCGGTGCCGTCGCCGCCTTCTTGCTCTCCGACGATGCCTCGTTCATCACCGGCCACGCCATGCCGGTCGACGGCGGCTATACCGCTGGTCGCGACCACGGTGTCACGGCGATGTTGGGACTCTCAGGACCCGAATAGATCCGTGATCGGATCCCGGGGACGCTGCGAAGTCAGAGCGCAGGCGCACCTTGCGGGCGAGCGCGGGAATACTCCATCTGCTCGGCCACACCGTTAGCCAAGCGAAGAGAGCCGAAACGCTCGACGATCCAGAGGGCGAGATCAATACCCGAGGTGACGCCACCGGCGGTGATGAGCTCGCCATCGTCGACCACACGGTCCCGCACCACGGTCGCACCGGTGGCTGCCAGGTCGTCCCAGGCCGAATGATGCGTGCCGGCTCGGCGGGTGCCGATCACCCCGGCGTGCGCCAGCAACATGGCGCCGGTGCACACCGACGCCATAAGGGATCCTTCGCTGGCCGCACCGGCCAGGATGGGCAACCACTCCCCCCGTTGCACTTCTCCCCATACCCCGACGGCGCTTCGAGCCACCCAGGATCCACCAGGCACCAACACCAGGTCGCCCCCAGGCACAAAGACGCCGTCAGGCACCAGCCGAAGTCCGTGGCTCGCCGTGACGACCACTGCCGGTTCCCGAGTGACCAACTGGACCGAGAACTCTCCACCGGCGGCGGCCGCATTCTTGAACACCTCGTAGGGGGCGATGGCATCGAGCTCGTCGAAACCATCAAAGATCGGGATGTCGATACGCATCGCCCCGAAGGTAGTGCGAGTTGAATTGCTCGTGCGACCTACTGCCCAGGCACCTGCGAACCGGCGGCGCCCGAAGAAGTACCGGCGCTGGCTGGCGTGGCACCTTCGAGAACGGTCACGTCAGAGATCTTCCACGTCGACCCTAACTTCTGCAGGTTCACCACGACCCGGAGCACATCGGATTGCGGCGTCGAGATTTTGTTATTGACGTACACCTGATCGACCACGGCATAGACGGAGGCCGTCGACCCGTTGTCGCTCTGGGTGTAGATGGAGCGGATCTGTCCGCGCGATTCGGCCAGCGCACTTTCCAGCTGACTACGGATGGATGAGTTGAAGAACTTCGTGGCTTGGCTGGAGAATGTCCCGGTCGCCATATTGCCAATGGAGGTGAAGTCGCCATCCACCGTCTTGGCATTGAAATTGGTCAGATCGATGAGAAATGCCTTGGCCGCAGTGGTCATGGCCGGATCTGAGGATCCCGAGCTCGACGATCCCGCCCACAAGAGGGCGAACACAAGGGTGCCCAACAGGCCGAGTATGGCCAGCACGCTGACGACACCGAAGGAGCCCTTGCGGCCTCGCTTCACCTTGGCGGGTGCGGGCCCCGACGTCGGACCCTCCTCTCCCTCAAGAGGTGCCCATTCGATCTCCGGTCCTTCTTCTTCCATGATCGGTGAACCAACCACCCTCACTCCCGTATCCATTTCTCTTTCCTCCTTATTCATTGATTGTTCCCCTGTGACATCTGGTGTGGATTTGAAAAGCGACCATCAGGTACCTCACCGCCGCCTCATCCGGCGACGTGAGGGTCGAGAACCCCACATCAACAAAAACAGTGGGACGAGTAGGCCACCGACGCCCATAAGCACCCACAAGTTGGCGGCCGGTGCGACATAGGACGCGCTCGAGACGGGAGGTGATGCTCCATTGATCTCGACGTTGGCTTCGGCCGCGGTCGGGGCCACGACGTGACCGCCAGCGGCCGCGGTGAACCCAGCTTGGGTGGCCGGACCCACGCCCTTCCCCAAGGCGGTTACGCAACCCGCACCTGGGAGGACATCGGGAATCTGGTTGGGCGTCGAGTACGTGTCCGCTGCAGGCGAGAGGATCGGCGGGATGTCGAGCCGGGTACGCAAAAACAACTGATTCGGATTGTTGGCTTCGCCGCTCGTGGTGCCTTTGGCCAATCCGGGCGCCGCCACCTTGTGGATCGCCCCAAAGAAATACTCATTGGCGGCCAAGCCTTGCGACAGGTTGGTGAGATTGGTCGGCTCGGCCACGTTGGACAAGACGTCAGCCGAATCGTGCAAGATGCAGCCCAAATTGGGGCCCTCGGTAGTGACGAGCTGGTCAATCTGGCTGACGGCCGTTGATCCTTGAGTGAAGAGCGTGTCGAGCCCGGTCTTCTGCTGAGCCAACACCTGAAGCAATGCGGCCGTGTTCACGAGGTCCTGTTGCAGCTGAGGCGCCACCGATGTCGCCGCATTCAGCGCCGGAGGGGCGTTGTTGAGGAGCTCAGTGAATTGCTTTTGGTAGGCCACGAACTCTTGGGAGAATGTCGTACCGGCGGAAACGATGGTGCGCAGATCGGTCGAGCGTCCCTTCAGTGACGTCGCCAGTTCGGCAATGAGTTTGTTCAAGTTCCCGGCCGGGATGGCCCGGAGCAATGTGGTGGCGGCATCCACCACCTGCCCCACGTTGGCGGGAATTTGATTGGGAGCCGTTGGCACGTTGGCTCCCGACTTGAGGGCAGGAGCCGTGCCGCCATGGGCGGGCACCAGGTCGACTACCTGTTCACCCAGGTCGTTGGCAATCTGAATGGATGAACGGACATCGCCAGGCACCGTGGTGCCGGGATGGATATTCATGGTGACCTGGGTGCCATGCGTGGTCAGCTTGATAGCCCCGACCGTCCCCACCGGGACCCCATTGAGTTCGACCGTGAAGTTCTGATAAAGACCGGACGCGTCCGGAAAGTCCGTGGTGAGCACGGTCGGACTGCGCAGAGGATTACCGAGCAGGTTCACCACTCCGTAGGCCACCAAGATGGCACTGACCAAAAAAAACGCAACCAGATTGGCAATCAGGCGCTTGCTAATCATGAGCCGCTCCCAGTGGTGGGGGCGCACGTGAACGCCGGGGAACTGTCGTCCTCGCCTCCGCCGGGCAGACCACACACGATGAGGTTCTCGTAGAGCTGGAGATAACCCCCGCGGACCGACGATGGCAGTGCGGCGTTGTTGGCCGGCAATTCATTGAGAATGCCGGCGAGGTCACCTTGATTCTGACTGAGTTGCGAGCTCACGGCTTGGAGCGTCTGCAGCTGGGTCACGATCTGGGGGTAATACGTCTCGAGGATGCCGCGCCCTTGCACGGAGAGGTTGTCAACCGACTGCAGCAGCGTCTCGAATTGGGATGACTGCTGGGCCAGGATGGCCACGGTTTGGGACAACGTGGTCAGTGCGGCGGCGTTGGTAGCGCTCGTCGGTGCCAGGGTGGAGGTGAGTTGGTTGATGCCGTTCACGGCGGCGGTGATCTGACTGGTGTGCTGGGCATAGCCCGCGGTCACGGCGGAAAAGTCGTTGATGAGGGATTTGAGAGACGCCGCCTGGCCAGCGAACCCTTGGCCACCGGCGGCAATGATCTGCTCGAGTTGCGTCGTCGAGACGGCTCCGAAGACCTGAGATCCGGCGGCTACGAGTTGCTCCACATCGGGGACGATGGTGGTGTGCTGGATCAATGCCCCATTGATCAGCTGAGGCACGTTCGCCCCCGCCGACCCGACCTCGTTCTTGGGCACTTCGATGTTGATGAACTGATCGCCCAAAATGGTGGTGCGGTCCAAGGCTGCCGTGACGTTGGCCGGGATCCGGGCGGTGCCCGAGAGGGACATGGTGACCTTGGCTTTGTCGCCGACCAAGGCAATAGACGTCACACTGCCGATAGGCACGTCGGCCAACTGGACCTGGGCACCATTGGACAGATCGCCGACATCACTGAACGTGGCCGTGGCGGTGCGTTGCGGCGTGGACGATGACCCGGAGCAGCCAGCGAACACAACGGCCCCGATCATGGCGGCGGGGAGAAGCCATGTGAGTCGGCGGGCCCTCATAGCCAACTCCCCACGTCGTGCGCCCACTGGGCTAAGAGGCCGTGACTCTTGTGTCGCGCAGAATGCGTCTTCGGCATGGGTGGGAGCAATCGGGCCGCCGCGGCATTGAGGCTGGGAGCATTCGAGGTGCTCGAGGCCAGATTGACGGTGGGCTTTTGTGTGCTGTTGGGGTTGACCTTGTTGGCCAGCAATCCACCGAGGCCTCCGGAACTGCCCGAAGAAGAACCGCTCGATGAGGAACTACTTGACGAGCTACTGCTCTTGGCGCACCCGAGAATGCTGCCTAACAGCCCGCAGGGCACCGTGGTCGTAGTGGTCGTCGTTGGAGTGGGTGCCGAACCTGATCCACTCTTCGAACTGCCGGCGCCGCTCGAGCTGGTGCCATTCGTCGTTGGGGCCGGTGTGCTGGAGGCGCTGCCTAGGCTGCCGATCTGATCCAAACCCTGCTGCAAGAGGGCCGTGCCGGTAGTGGATCCCGATCCGCTGGACAAGGTCGTGAGGATGGTGGGGATCTGATCGATCAATGGATTGAAGAAGGTGGAGCTGGGGTCGCCACACGAGTTGAGACTGGCCAATGCGGCGGCAGTCAGCCCGGCGGAATGGTTGGCCACGATGCGTCGACATACTCCGGCCAGTCGATCTCGAATGAGTCCGGCCACGTAGTCTCCGCTGACCCCGACAGGAAGAGCTGCGTTCAAGTTGAGCCAGTTGTAGGTCGGATCGAAGACCCGCTGCGCACCCTGGAAGAGATTGTTGGCTTGCTGGAGAATGGTGTCCACATTGCCGATATTGCGATCGAGTGTCCGTCCGACAGTCGTCACCGTTCCGACATCGGCCTCCAGCGGCTGCAGGTTCGGGGTGAGCAGCGTGACCAGTGAAGAAGTGGCACCCGAGAGTTGCGTGATGGCGTCATTGAGTTGACCTGAGTGCTGCGCGATAACCGTCGACACCGTGTCGTACTCATTGACGAGTTGCACGATCTGCGCCGTGTCCGTATCCAAGGTCCCGGTCAGCTGGGCCAAGGTGCCATTCAGCTGACCCAGATCGTCTCCCTTGTCGGCCAGGAGTTGGATGGTGCCCGCCGCCGAGGCGATCAGTTGATTGAGTCCAGCGCCCTGCCCGTCGAGATCTTGGGCCAAGTTGGTCACGAGATTACCGACGGCCTGGGGATTCAGCGCCTTCAGGGTGCGCTGTAACTGCTTGAGCAACTGGTCGGTGGAGACCGGTACCGACGTACGCGATTCGGGAATGGTGGCACCGGAAGCCAGGCGTGGTCCGCTGGTGTAGCCCGGATTGAGGTCAACGTCGGGTTGTCCGAGTACCTCGGGGGCCACCAGGGAAGCCACCGCGCCCGCCGGGACTTTGGTGCCGTCGTGCACTTGCATCTCGACGTCGACTTGATTGTCCACGTTCTTGACCGCCGTCACCGTGCCGACAGGCACGCCCAAGACGTCAACAGCCGCGCCGGGGAAGAGTCCCGGCGCGCTGGCATAGACGGCATTGAGTGGGTACGTGGCGGCGGCACTCGTGACCTGTACTCCAACCACAACGGCGGTCACCACCACGACAGCCGCAATGCCGATTCGGGCCGCTTTCGAGCGCGCGATAACGCGGAGACGTTCCATGTTCAGCTTCCCCCCAAGAGAGGACTTAAGAGCTGGGAGAGACCACCCAGACCCGAGTTCGGTCCGTCCGGCAGGACGGACGACGACTTCGAGGCACCCTGGCCAGCCGTCGTCGGGGTTGAAGTGCCCTTCGGCGTAGCGGCCGGCGTCGACGACCCGCTCGGCAACGGACCGGTCTGATCGCCGCAGGGCAAAGGATCAGGGCCCAAGGCCTCATTCAGCGCATCGTCCAAAGCGCCGCATGGTCCGATGACCCCATAGGTACTGGTGAGACCCGCCGGATTGACAAAAATGTTTCCCCAGCTCACACCTTGATCACCGGCATAGGCGATGGAGGCAAATCCCTTCAACGCTCCACCCAGATAGCTCACACCCTCCGCCAAGTCCTCTTGGTGCTGCCCCACCACGGTGAGGTCCGAGTGAAGGCTCGAGAGGAGGGCATTGAGCTGCGGGGAGTCTCCGCTCACTAATGAGTTGGTCTGCGAAGCCATCTGATCCACATTGGTGATGAGGTTCGAAAGGTCAGTGCTGTGGTCGGCCAGGCCGGTTGACACCGTGTCGAGGTTGTTGACGATCGAGACCAGCTCTTGGTCTTTCACCGTCAACGTCGACGAGAGCGTGTTGGCCGAATCGATGAGCTGAGACACCTGACCGCTGCGCTGATCGACGGTTGTGGTCAGCGCGCCGAGTCCCTTGATGATCTGCGCCACCTGCGTCTGCTTGCCCTTGGTGATGGTGGCCAAAGACTCCACCAACGAGTTCAATGCCTTGGCATTGCTCTTGGACAACAGGTTCTGACCCGCCTTTTGCAACTGGTACAACTCAGTCGGCACCGTCGTGTGCGTAATTAACGCGTTGGCTGCTAGGGGATGCTGCCATCCGCTAACCGGTTGCAACGTCACATCAACCACGCCCAGCAAGGTTTCCACTTCAATGGCGGCGTCCGTGTTGCCGGGAAGTTGGGTCCCCTGATTGACCGAGAGCACCGCATCGACCGAGTTGCCATGCACCGTCACCGAGGTCACGGTGCCGATTTTCACGCCGGCCACCATGACGTCGGTGCTCTTGGTGATGCCAGCCGCACTGGAGAAGCGCGCCGTGACGGTATAGCCCGAATTGAACACGCTTCGGTTGAGCAAGAGGATGGCTAACACGCCCGCGACAATGACGATTACGGCAATCGCGCCAATCACCTTGGGCCGCCGTTCGGTAAACGCTTTCATGAGCCGCTCTTCGCTGCAGCAGGAGCCTTCTGCCCAGCCACCGCACCGAGCACACCACTGATGCTCGACGCAGCAACCGGCGAGGTACCAACTCGGCGAGACGCCGAATTGAGCGACGAAGATTCACTGCTGGCGCTTGGGGCGGCCAACGGAGATGACAGGGGTGGGCTACCGCCGAGACCCGAGCCAGCGGGAGCATTGGTCGGTTGGTAATACGTACACGTGGTCTGATTGGCCAGGCAGGTGTAGATGGTTTGGACTGCAAACCATTGGCCGTATTGCGAGATCTGGATGTAGGGAGCCAACCCGGCCCCAAGCCCAGAGAGGCTGGCCGCCAGCTGCTTCTGATTGGTCTGGACGTCGGCGGCCACGGTTTGGAGATTGTCGATGGTGCTGGTGATCACCGAATGATTCGAACCAATTAACCCGGCCAGATCGGTGGCGACTTGCGAAAGGTTGCTCACCACGTCGTCCAGCAATGTGTTTTTGGAAGCCAGTGACGACGCCACCGTCTGCAGGTTGTCGATCAACGTACCGAGGTCTCCACTCCGTGACGCCACGGCGGTCAGCACCTGATTGAGATTGACGATGACCTCACCGACCTGAGAGTCGAGCGCGCCAACGGTGTTGGACACCGCGGCGCCACTGTTGATCAGTTGATTGATCTGAGACGTGTCCCCTTCGAGTGCCCCCGACACGTTCTCCACGAACTCATTGGCTTCGTGGGGGTTGATGGACGACAAGAGCGGACCCAAGGTATTCAAGAACGCGTTGACGCTTGAGTCCGATACGTCATGGTCAAGCGGGATGGTGGAACCCGAGGTCAGGATGGGACCGGCGTTGGACGGGAACAGTTCGATCTCCTTCTCCCCAATCACGTTTTGCCACCGCACGCCCACGTCAGTCGATCCGTGCAAGGTCACGGTGTTGTTGATGCTCATGCCGATCAAGGCGTGACCGTGCTGAACGGCGATGCTCGAGACCTGTCCCACCGGCACTCCGGCGATGTTCACCGGATCCCCGTTGGAGAGTCCCGTGACGTCGGACAGTTGTGCGTTGATGGCGTGTCGATCGCTGAAGGGCGAGAGATTGCCGATCTTGGCGGCCAAGGCCACCAAGAGCACCAGGCAGACGATGGCGAAGACGGCGAACTTGAAGGCCGACGACGGTAAGCGGCGAAGGAAATTCACGAGTTCCCTCCCAGCAGGCCGCTGATGAGTCCGCTCAGGCCGGTCCCCTTTGAAGTGTCGGGTGTCCCGATGATGCCGTAGGCCTGATTGGCCGCCGACTGCGCCGCCGTCGTTGAACCCGCCAATGGTGTCGCAGGAACAGCAGGGTTCGACGTCCCTTGCGCCGCGTTGAAGGCCGCCAGCTGGCTCGAACAGTTGAAGGCGGAACCCGAACCGGCCAGCGCTTGTTGAATCGGCTGAAGAAACGACAATCCCGACGACGCCGGCGCAATCAGATTGCACACCAGCGAGTTCACGTCGCTAAAGAGGATGAACGTATTGAAGTAGGCGTAGGTACTGCCGTCCGGCAGGGTCTGGATACTGGCCGCACCCTTGGCGATGGTGTTGAAATATTGATACGCCCCTTGCACTACTTGCCCGATGTTTCCCTGTTGGGCCAGGAGGACTCGAGAGATGTTGTCACCCGCCGTCAAGATGGTGTCGATGTCAGGGCGATAGGTGGACAACAGCGTGGCCAGATCGTTGGCGAAGGGGATGACCGAGTTGAGCAATTTCTCGTAGTCCGCCTCCTCGTTGTTGAACGCTGGGAGAGCGGCATTGACCTGAGCCGAGACACTGTTCAGTCCGGCGCCGTCCGGGGCAATCGCTTGAGCGAAGTTGGCAAACGCATCGAGCGCGTTTTCCTGAGCCGCCAGGGTGGTGTTGAGCAAGCTGGCCAATTCCGTTCCGGCGCCGATTGACTTGGCAATCTGTGGCCCTTCGCCTTGACTGGCTTGAGCCAGGTCGCCAAGTACGGAGGACAGATTGTTGGTATTGATCTTCTGGAGGAGCGGCGTGGCGGCTGCGAACAGGTCACCGAGGTTGTCCGAGTCCTCCGCGTGGGCAAATTGCCCGTTGTGCGGCAGATAAGGAGCAGCATCGGCATTGTGATCGGGTGAAGTCAGGGCCACTTCTTCGGCACCGAAGAGATTGACTGGCTCAATGGTGGCGGTGGACTGCTGCGGCAGGTTGAAGGTCGGGTCAATCAACACAGTCACCTTGGCCATGTCGCCCTGAAGGGCGATGGTCGACACCCGACCGATCTGCACTCCCCGAAACACCACTTCAGAGCCGGGCTCAAGGCCCTCGCCCGCCTTGGCAAAGAGACCGCTGAGCGCGTAGTCGCCCGAGAAATCACCGTTGGAGTTGCGGATCATGGTCACCGTCCCGGCCACCAGGAGGGCAAGGACCAGCAGGCTGACCAGCAAGTGGTTGAGGCGCCTCATCCGACCAACCTGGCCGTGACGTTGACGCCACCGAAGAGCACGAGAGAGAGAATCAGGTTGACGACGACCACGAGAATGATGGAAAGACGAATCGCCCGACCGGCCGCCACACCGACACCGGCTGGTCCCCCGCCCGCGGTGTAGCCGTAGTAACAGTGCACGAAGGTGACCAGTACGGCAAAGATCATCGCCTTCATGAACGAATAGAAGATGTCAATGGGCGGAAGGTAGAGCTGGAAGTAATGCTGGTAGGTGCCGCTGGAGAGGCCGAAGAATTTGGTGACCACCAATTCCGAGGCCAGATAGCTGGCGAAGAGCGCGGCCAAGTAGAGCGGAATCATGGTGATGAGTGCAGCCCACACGCGAGTGGCCACGAGGTAGACGATGCTGTTGACACCCATCACTTCAAGGGCATCAATCTCGTCGGAAATGCGCATGGCCCCGAGCTGTGCCGTAAATCCCGCCCCGACCTGAGCCGCCAAGGCCACGCCAGCCACGAGCGGGGTGATCTCGCGCGTATTGGCCAGTGAGGTGATGACGCCGGTAAAGGCTTCGGCCCCGATCTGCTGGAGGCCATTGAAGCCTTCGAGTCCTACCTCGGTACCGGTGAAGAAGGCGATAGACACGACGACGAAGAACATGCCTCCCCCGACGATCAGCGCTCCCGAGCCCAACGTGATGTCGGACATGAGGACCAGGATTTCCCGCGGGTAGCGCAGAGCCTTTGGCATGGCCCGAACAATCCGGGCGTAGAACCGAATTTGCGCGTAGAAGTCGTCGGAAATGCCAACCGCTGAATCGCCCACTCGGCGGGCGCGTTTCCCCATTGCATTCGGGGCATGGCTCTCGGCCGCTGCCCGGGTTGGCGTGTCGATAGCCACCTCAAATGCCCTTCTGCGGGATGAAGTTGAAGTAGAAGACCGTCAGGATGAAATTGACGGCGAACGAGAGGATGAAGGTGACGACCACGGCTTGGTTCACCGCGTCACCCACTCCCTTGGGACCGCTCTTGCAATAGAGGCCCTTGTAACAGGCGACCATGGCGGCGATGAAGCCAAAGATGCCTGCCTTGAGGAGCGCAATACCCAAGTCGGCCAGCTGGCTCAGCTCGCCGAAGGTGGCGAAGAAACTGCTGGCCGTGATGTGAATGGCGTGGGTACCGAACCAGAGTCCACCAGCTATTCCGGCCACACTCACGACGGCATCGAGCAGCATGGCCACCAATGTGGCGGCGATCAGTCGCGGTAACACCAACCGGTGCAGAGGGTTCACCCCCATCACTTCCATCGCCGAGATCTCGTCTCGAATACGGCGCGATCCGAGATCGGCGCACATGGCCGATCCACCGGCACCGGCAATAAGGAGGGCCGTCGCCACCGGCGCTTGTTCTCGCACGACGGCCAAGACCATGGCCGCGCCGAGTTGCGATTGGGCGCCGATCTGTTGCAGCAACGATCCGACTTCAAGAGCAATCACCATCCCGAAGGGAATGGAGAGGAGAATCAGCGGCAGGGTAGTGACCCGGGCCAGAAACCAGCACTGGTCGAAGAACTCGGTGAAAGGAAACGTCTTCAACGTCCCCTGGCGAAGGGCTTCAAGGGCGACGGCGAACATGTTGCCGGTCTCGCGTAATGCACTGGCCACTTTCCCGTCATCACGGAGGGGCTTGACCGGCCGACCGAGGGCGGTGCTGGTCGTCGAAGATTTGACTGGGAGTCCGAGTCGTTGGGCGATCTGGTCCCGGCTCAGCGTCTCAGTTGGTAAGCCGACCGCGGGGGTCGATTCGGTGATGTCGTGTGGATCTGGCAAGCGAACTCCCCCTTCCCGTAACTCCTGCATGGGTGAACGGGTGAAGAATTCCCTCCCGTTCCCCTCCCCTTACTCGGTAGAAACGGCGCGGCACCGGCAACCTTGCGGTAGCGGTCCGTTGGCAGGCGCTCGACGGCATTGCGGATTCGGTCTAAGCGGCAGTCAGATCTCAATTTCCAAGCCAGCAAGGGGTTTATGGCCTCTCACCAGGGGGTATATGGATATGAGGGGCATGAATCCCCTAATTACAAAGAAATTCGAAGAAATTTCGTGAGATTGCGACCCAACGGTCGTTCATTAATACGGAGGAAGTAACCGCAGGCTCATTTCGGATTGGACCGATTTGGGGGCATAATGTACGTGTACATACCCTCAATGACCGGCGGCGAGAGGGAGAGGGACGGACGTGGCTCTACGACAAGAAGAGTTCACCAGCCTTTGCGATGATGTTGATCTCGATCGCGATCGGGTTCTGGTGGAGCGGTGTCAGGCGGGAGACTCAGGTGCCTTTGGCAACCTGTACGCGCGCTACTACGAACGATTGCTTCGATTTTGCCTGCGCAGGCTGAACGATCGTCATGAGGCAGAGGATGCGGCTCAAGAAGCATTCGCTCGTGCTTGGAAAGCGCTGCCCAACTTCGCCGGCGAACGCCGCTTCTATCCTTGGCTGACCGTTATCGCCGGAAATATCTGCACGGACATGCTCCGGCGCCGTTCACGCAGTACCCCGACCGACGACCTGGAGTTGAGCGCTCAGCAGCAAGTCGGTGGGAGCGGTAACGAGACATCGGAAGAACTCGTCTTGGCCGCAGTCGACGGTGAGCTGGTCACTAAGGCTCTCGCTCGCCTGTCCGATCGTCATCAACATGTGCTGGCCATGCGTGAAGGCTCCGGCTGGACCTACCAGCAAATCGCTGATCACGAGGGTGTCGAGATTGGCACCATCGAGACGCTGCTGTGGCGAGCACGGCAAGCACTCAAGCGTGAGTTCACTGTGCTCTCCGAGTCCAAGGGCATCCTCGGCGGATTCCTCGCCGGCGCCGGCGCGTTGTTGCGCCGAGGCTTCCTACGTCTCGCCCATAAGTCCGCGTCGCTGCAACAAAGTGGCGGCGGTACCGGAGGCTTTCGCAACGCCGTGGCTGGAGTGGCTCTCACGTCAGTCGCCGTGGCTGCAGCCCTGATTACGCCTCACGCGCTCTCGGGATCGGGAGCTGGCGGTTCGACGCCGGTCCCCGTGGCGTCGGCATCGAATGTGGCCAGTCCTCTTTCGTTGGCCCAGTCCGCTCCGTTGATCAACGGGTCAGGCACTACAGCTGTCGGCACAAACCGAACTGGTGGAGCGCAGCTTGCTGGCGGGTCATCGCAGTCGTCCAACTCGAATGTCCTGTCCATCGCTGATGGTGGTAGCGGAAGTTTGTCGGGCGACCTGTCGAAAGGGACTGGGACCTCAAACATAACGAACACCCTCGGCGGTGGCACCAGCGCAACCGTCAATGGACTCGGGAAAACCGCCAGCGGTGCCGTCGGCACGCTCACCCAGACCGCCGGCTCTGCGGTAGGCAGTCTCGCCAATACGGCCAATGGCGCCGTCACTTCACTCAGCAATGGTCTCAATAACTTGCTCGCGCCGCTCGCACCCGTAGTGGCACCGGTACTTGCACCCGTGCAGGCGATTGTGAATACGCCGCCACCCGCCAGCGCGGGCACGACAACGACCTCAACTATCCCAGTAGTTGGGGGCGCCCTCAACGACGTCGCCCCTACGCTGAACGACGTTCTCGGAGGACTCTGATCTTCGCCGCCTTCCTTGGTAGCGGGCGCAAGGTTGCCACTACTTAAGGGTTCCTCTTACATGGACCCCGAGCAGACCGAGCCGCAGCCATGGATTGCCCCAGGGGAACCAATCATTTCCCTCCAGGGGGTGACCAAATCCTTCGGATCCCACACGGTGCTCGAGGACATCACCTTCGATGTACCCAAGGGGCGGATTACCGCCATTCTCGGACCATCCGGTACGGGGAAATCCGTCCTTTTGAAGAACATCCTCGGTTTGCTCGTTCCTGACAAAGGACAAATCTGGGTTGACGGCGATCAGATTGTCGGACTCAGAGAGAAGCGGCTCTACGAGGTCCGCAAGAAGTTCGGCGTCCTCTTCCAAGATGGCGCCCTCTTCGGATCCATGAATCTGTACGACAACATTGCATTTCCTCTGCGGGAGCACACTCGCAAGAGCGAAGCTGAAATTCGCGAACTCGTGCACCGTAACGCCGAGCTTGTCGGGCTCATGGACCACCTCAAGAAGCTGCCCGGAGAAGTCTCGGGTGGGATGAAGAAGCGGGCCGGGCTGGCACGCGCCATGGTCACTGAACCGGAGATCGTCCTTTTCGACGAGCCCGACTCGGGACTGGATCCGGTGCGTGTCGCCTATCTCGACGAATTGGTGGTGACGGCCCAAAAGGAAACTGGGGCGACGTTCTTCATCATCACGCACAACATCCAATCCGTGATGCGAACCGCCGATTACATGGGAGTGCTGTTCCGCTCCAACCTGGTCAAGTTCGCCAGCAAGCCCGAAATGCTGGCCACCGACAATCAAATTATTCAGCAGTTCCTGGCTGGACGCCCCGAGGGACCAATCGGCATGGATGAGATGGCGGACAGCGACGGCAGAAACTTTCTTGAGGGTGGGGATGCCGCTTTGGCCATCGGACCCCTGGCCCGACCGGGAGAACCAGCCATGGCTGCCCGTGCCCCGACAGATCAAATGGTGCCACCTAGGGCACAATAGAAAACGCCGCCGGCGCCGGGGGAGGGCCCAGCACCGGCGGCGTTATCTCAATGCTTCAGCTCCCAGCAGCGTCACCACACACGGTCTCGACCATCAAGCCCGCCACGACGTAGGGGTCCATGTTTGCATTGGGTCGACGATCTTCCAACCAGCCCTTCTTGGCTTTTGCCGTCCCCCACGGAATACGGATTGAGGCGCCTCGGTCCGAGGTGCCATAGCTGAACTTGGTGAAGTGCGCCGTCTCGTGGGCACCGGTCAAGCGCTCTTCAATACCGACCCCGTAGTTTGAGACGTGCTCGTCCACTCGCTTTCCAAGGGCTTCGCAACCGGCGATGATGGCATCCCATCCGCCGTCTTCACGCATGGCCTTGGTGGAGAAGTTGGTGTGCGCTCCGGCACCGTTCCAGTCGCCCAGCACCGGCTTGGGCTCCAATGTGGCGAACACATCGAACTCTTCGGCGATACGGAAGAGGAGCCAGCGGGCCACCCACAGGTGATCGCCGATCAGTGGCGGCGCCAAGACGCCAATTTGGAACTCCCACTGCCCCATCATCACTTCAGCGTTGGTGCCTTCAATGCCCAGCCCAGCCTTCATGCAGGCCGCCGTGTGACGCTCCACGATCTCGCGCCCCGGCATTTTGTCGCCACCGACTCCGCAGTAGTACGGACCTTGCGGCGCCGGAAATCCGCTCTCGGGCCAACCCATGGGGCGACCGTATTGGAAGAACGTGTACTCCTGCTCAATTCCGAAAACCGGCTCTTGATCGGCATACTTCTCCGCCAAGTCGGCACACTTGCGCCGAGTATTGGTGGCGTGTGGCGTCATATCGGTGAGGAGCACTTCGCACATCACCAACTTGTCGCCCTCGGCTCGGAGTGGGTCGGGACACACGAAGACCGGCTGAAGTACACAGTCGGAATCGTTTCCAGTTGCCTGGTTGGTGCTTGAACCGTCAAAACCCCAGATGCCGGGCTCTTTGCCGTCCTCGACAATTCGGGTTTTGCTCCGAATGAGAGGAGAAGGCTCCGTCCCATCGATCCAGATGTATTCAGCCTGGTAACTCATAAAATCTACCCTGCTCCCCTTCGTTGGATGGCTTGTATTTCCTGGTGGCGAGGTGCCATTGGCACAGGAACGTAATGCAGACGTCTCTCCTGCGCCGACCCAGTCTGCTCCCAGCCTGTTTCACCGCCGTATCGGAAGTGTGAACCGCTGATGAAATTTTGCCCTTAGCCGGCCGTGCCCGGTCGGAGCATCCCAGCCATCATCGAGAGCATGACTTCACGGAATTGCTGGCGCTCGACAGATGGATCAGCGGAGCGGGCCATGGCGAGCACTCCAGCGGCCACCGCACCAAACAAGACGTTGGCCAGCATGTCCAGGTCTTGCACCAGGAGTGCACCGTCTTTCGCGGCCCGGTCCAGCTGAGTTCGAATCACACTGATTTCGTAGCGCTCACCGCATTGCCACCAGTCCTCAAACCCGAGGGCGGCGGGTCCTTCCACCCAACACAGTCGCTGGTAGACGGGGTCGGACAGGACTTCCAAGAACGCATCGAACACAGCCACAATGCCGGTCCACAAGTCAGGTGCGTTCTCCCCCGCCCGCAGAATCGAACCCGCCGTCACGGCCTGTTGGCGCTCCAAGACCGCGAGAAAGAGCTCTCGCTTCGATGCGAAGTGGTGGTAAATGGCGCCCTTCGTCACCCGTGCCCGTTGCGCAACTTGGTCGAGGGATGTGGCGGCAAACCCGTTCTCGAAGAAGCAGGCAGAAGCGCTGTCCAGGAGGGCCTCACACGTGGCCTCGGCGTACTCCTCTCGGCGAGAGCGAGTCGTGGTCATTGCGTCCATCGTACCGATCTGTTCGGCCGGAGGCCTGGAGAACATTACATGCCATCAGTATGTCAACCGGAAGCATGACTGCTCCATCGGCGGTGGAGCGATCGCTCCGAGGTCTGCCTCGCCGGGCTACCGCGACCCGAAGGCATCTGTGTCCGCGTATCTCGAGATACCCCGCTTGTCGTGTGCTCGGTCAGCGACGCCACGGCCCTGCTCTGACGAACCGAGCCCGGACGCGACGATGGGCCAGATCGGGAGTGCCAATCCGGCCCATCGTCTTCCCCTTGGTGGAGGGGGGATTTCCCTCAAAGGGAGTCCTGTTACATGCGGTGACGTCGTCGCCGCAGTTCTCTCTTGCTCAGCCAACGCCGTTCAGGTTGTTGCCAGCGTTGTTGAAGAGATTCGAGATTTGCCCACCGAGGAAGGTCACGGCAGCGATAGCAGCGATCGCAATGAGACCAACCAGGAGTGCATACTCAACCATTGAAGCTCCACGCTCCGAGTGAGTCCGACCCAGCACTTTGCCGGAAAGGCCCCGAACGGACGCATATGCTTGCATAAACAAAACAGTCATTTCATATCCCCTTCTTTATGCAAATTGGCGGAACGTTTTCCGACACACTTGCTGTTTCCACTTATAGTTTCTAGGAAATCGACCTTCTTATCCATAGGCTTTTCGGACCATTTGAAGGCACAATTTCCACGTGGTGGTGGGGAGGCTGTTTATTCGATATTGACCAATCCCATTACGACGGCACGCACGAGTGCGTGCGTACGGTTGGTCACGTCGAGCTTTTGAAAAATGGCGGCCAAATGGTTCTTGGCGGTCTTGGGGCTAATGAAGAGGCGCTGAGAGATTTCTCCGTTCGTGGCGCCTTCAGCGAGCAATTGCAGTACTTCCAGTTCCCTCTGGGTCAGCGACCAAGGACCCCATTCTCGAACCGATCCGCGGAAGGATGCGTCTTTGAGGGACGGGTCTTGGCGGTCACGCATCTCTCGAGTGTGGGCGGGGCCAGGCCTATCTGTCTCGAACGGAGCGAGGGCATCCTCGCTGGCTATCCGGCCATGCGGGCTGGCGATCGATACCTGTGCGTAATAGGACCACACGGAAGTGGGACGCTCCCGTGTGCCCGAAAACTCTGGGCTGGGCGCACTTTGCCACAAGATGGATGTTCCTGCATTACTCATGAATCCCCCTAAGCGACTTACCGACATACGAGAGTCGCTAATAACACTCCCGTCCTGACACGGGAACTGCCATCACATTTAACCCCCCCTCAATTACCGGAAACAAGCCTGCAGGGAAGTTGCACCCATCCTGCTACCTGATGGCAATCGCTCCACTACCTAGGGGCATATTTACCCTCTGAATGCGCAAGTGAAGGCCATACTTTGAGGGTCAGATTCACATGCTTCGAGGCAACAATTCGGCACTGACATGGAATCTCGACAGTGCGGAGATCGGATTAGCAAGCACTATGCCTAGCCACTCGGAAATAGCTTCCCAATCGAATGCAGATTTTCGTTATTTAAAAGCCTTCAACATTGGAGGGACCAATGGACCAATGATCAGAATCATGATGGCTGGCAAGAAACAGAAGACGAGCGGAAAGAGGATCTTTACCGGCACCTTGGCCGCGCGTTCACGAGCTCGCTGCCGACGCTTGTCCCGCATCTCGTCGCCTTGAGCCTGGAGCACTCGACCGATGGGCAGACCCAACTGGTCGGCCTGAGAAAGTACGACCGAAAAAGTGACCAGATCCTCAATATCGGTACGGAGCTTCAGATTTTCCAGCGCATCATGGCGCGACAATCCAAGTTCCATTTCCCGCAACGTCAGGGCAAGCTCATCGCACACCGGCGACTCGAAGTGCGCGCACGTGACCTGCATCGCTTGCTCCAGGCCGAGGCCAGCCGCAACAGAGATCGTCAGGAGGTCAAGAACGTCGGGCAGATCGTTGGTGACGACATCGCGACGGGTGTTGACTCGCCGACGCAACCAATAATAGGGACCGGCGAAGCCCGCAATCGGCAGCATAAGCAGCAGGAACATTCCAAATTTGGGGTTACCGAAGTGAACCACCAATGAGGTAATCCCAATGGCGATACCCATGAGGACACATGAGACCTGAAAGGCGGCAAACTCTTCGGCGCGCACCCATCCAGTGAGGCCCGCACGAAGCAATTCAGCATGCAATCGATCGATGTCCCGAGAGGGATAGAAGCGAGCGAGCATCCGCCGAATGCGCTGAGCCGTTGGACCGAACACGCGAATCGCAAATGGCTGGTGGAGGTGAGTCGGTACTCCAACACGGCGGGCGTCGAGTTCAGCCTCGGTCCGCACGTTTTGCAAAAAATCTAGCTGGGACTGACTCTGCCGTGACTTCGCCGCCGCGAGCAGTACCCCACCAACTCCGGCCACCATAAGGAGAACCGCCAACATTTCAACCATATTGCTGATTCCTCCTTTGCCGCTAAATCGGGATATTGACCATTTTGCGCATGATGAGGTACCCGATAGCCATCAACACACCCGCACCAATAAGCACCATCAGGGCGGTCCCGTGGAACATGGGATCGAGATAACCCGGGTCTTCTACCGTGATGGCAAAAGCCAAGAAGATGGGCAACCCAAAAAGGACATAACCGGAGACCCGGCCTTCAGCAGAGAGGGTCTGAACCTCACGGCGAACTTCTTGCCGGGTGCGCATAAAAGTGGACAGCGTGTGCAGAATCGGGCCGAGGCGACCGCCAGTGGACTGCTGAATACGGACAGCCTCGACCGCCCATTTCAGGTCGTCGACCCCGCAACGATCAGCCATGTTTTCGAGGGCGACCACCAGCGATGACCCAAGCCGTACTTCAGCCATGACCCGGTCCAATTCCGTTGATAGTGGTGGGCGAGCATCGTGGCGGTACATGTCAATGGCCCGCTGAAACGTCTGGCCACCTTCGACCGACGCGCCCATAAGTGAGAGCGCGTCGGGAAGCTGCGACTGCAACACCTTGGCGCGCTTGGCGCTTTTCCTAGCCGGAAGCTTCCAGGCCACCAACGCAGTCAGTCCGGCGACAATCACGCCGATAACCGGTGAGCCGCTCATGATCGACATGGCGATTCCCAACACGATGGCACCAACGACCGCTACGAGCAGGTACTCGCCGGCACGCATCGGAATGTCCGCCCTCTCCAGGCACTGCTCCAACTTGCCCCGAGTGTCGAGGCGGCCAAAGGCATCACTGAATCGAGCGGTAAGAGCAGCCGAATCGTTGCGAGGCGGGGCCTCACTGGCGACTTCGACAGGTACCGGAGCCATTCCCATGGTGTCATCAAGAATTTGTGCCAATGAGCGCTGTCGATTTCTTTTGCTCATGAGGAATGCGACCACGGCCAGAGAAAGTCCGCCTCCAATCAAGACGGCGGCCAGAATCGCGTGCATCTGGACCTGGGTCACTACAAGAAGTGTCATCTAACTACCTCTCATTCCGACGACGCTGCGATGAGAGGAACTCGTACAATTCTTCTGTCGGCGGTTCAACTCGACCGGGCCGGGACGGCCTTCCCCTCCGTTCGGCGCGAGACCCGGTCCCTTGAGAAGGATTGGACTCGGAATGGAACAAAGTCGCTGGCATTTCGATGCCGTTGAGCGCGAGTTCTTCGAGGACCTTAGGACGAAGGCCCGATGGTGCGAGGTGCCCATTGCCTTCAGCCATGTCGACGCGATGGAATACGTCTTGAAGGAGCACCATGTCGCCTTCCATGCCCTGCAATTCGGTGATCGATGAGATCACCCGCTTTCCCTCGACGGTCCTCTGCAACTGGACGATCAGACCCACGGCCATGACGATCTGCTCTCGAACCGCCTTCTGGGGCAGCTCGACACCACCCATGAGCACCATGGTCTCCAACCGGGAAAGTACTTCCCGAGGGGTGTTTGCGTGCACCGTGGTCATTGATCCGGGGTGACCAGTATTCATGGCCTGGAGCATGTCCAACGTCTCGGCACCACGACACTCACCGACGATGATCCGGTCGGGCCTCATTCGCAACGAGTTACGCACTAGGTCGCGGATTCTCACTTCGCCACTGCCTTCGGCATTGGATGGCCGGGTCTCAAGTGTCACCGTGTGCTTGAGCCTCAACTGCAGTTCAGCCGACTCTTCAATGGTGATGACTCGCTCTCCCTCAGGGATGTAGTCCGAGAGGACATTGAGCATGGTCGTCTTTCCGGTGCCGGTACCACCAACCACAATCAAACTGATACGGCCTCTGACGCACGCCTCAAGAAATTGCGCCGCTCCCACCGAAACTGATCCTTTGTCGATCAGGTCCTGCATGTTCAGAGGCTTGTCGGGAAACTTTCGAATTGTGAGAACGGGGGCGTTGACGGCCAAAGGAGGGACGATGGCATTGATTCGTGAACCGTCGGCTAGACGAGCGTCGACCATGGGGGATGATTCATCAACTCGACGGCCGACGGCCGCCACCATCCGCTCAATGATCCGACGGTACTGATCGGGATTGCTGAACGACACATCGCTGTGCTCGATCACGCCGCCGCGCTCAATCCAGATGTCGTCAAACGCGTTGCACATGATTTCAGTAATGGAACCGTCGGCGAGTAGGGCCTCGAGCGGACCATACCCAAGGGAATCCTCCAGCATTTCGTCCACAAAACGCTGACGCTCTGTCGGGGAGATGCCGATGTCTTCCCGCTCGAGGATCTCATTGACCGTGGTACGGACCTTCGAACGAAGTTGATCGGGCTCCATATCTCCGGCGCTCGGAGCCACTTCAGACAGCACCATCTGCTGCACTTGGCGCTTTGAGTCAAGCCAGGCATCTTCCCGAGCCGATTGTTCCCCTGGACGTCGAGAACGACCAAAATGGGACGCACGGGATGGCTTCGGCTTTCCATCGCCATTGGCAGATGGCGTGTCCTCGTCCAGTTCGTCTGCCGCGGTGGCCAGCTTTTCGGTCAGATTCATCGTTCGACGCCGCTCGCCATTTCGGGAGCACCTTTGTTGCGCCGACGCCGACGCCGGCGGCCGCCGGAGCCGTCTCCGTTATCACCCGATGACGAGTCGACCATCTCATCCTCACCGAGGATCTCTCGCATTCCCGCGGCCAGCTTGAGGCCGATCTCAGAATCTGCCGCAGAGACGAGCGCCGGAGTCCCCTTGTTGATCGAACGACTGACTTCCCTCGAATACGGAAGAATCGAGACGATCCGGTTTTCCAGCACTTCCTGCACGTCGCTGATCTGAATTCCGACATCGTCTTCGACCTTGTTCAGCACGACGCCGACGGAATCGCCATTGATGCGCAACTTGTCCAGCGTGCTCAAAAAGACCCGCATATTGCGAATGCTCGGGAGATCGAGCGTGACCATGCACAACACCTTGGTGGAGTGATCAAACGCGGCCAGCACGACTTCGGAAAGCTGAGCTGGAGTATCGACGACGACATAATCAAAGCGCTTCCGTAGTGCCTCCATCACGGCGTACACGTCCTTGGGGGAAATCATGTCGGCCTCGGACGGGCTAAAGGGCGCCGCCAATACCGAGAACCCGAGCTCGTGGACCTCAAGATATTCGTCCACGTGCTGATCGAGATCTTCCCCGTCCATGAGTTCATGGTTGAGCAAATCAGAAATGGTGAAACGAGGGCGCATATGCAGCGCCGTCGAAATCTCCCCGAACTGAAGGTCGAGGTCGACCAGGCACACCCGCTTTCCGGTTTGGGCGGCGAGGTAGCAGGCTAAGTTGGAGGCATAAAACGTCTTGCCACACCCACCGCTCGCCGAGGCCACAGTGATTACTTCGGCTGAAGCGGGACGCTCAAAGGCCATGGTCTGGTTGACCACCGGCATCACAGTCTCTGATGCCGATTGTGACTTCTGAGCAATGTCGAATGCCCTTGCTAAGGCAGTTGAGAGTTGCCGCTTACTGGTTGTGTACTCCACCAGCTCAACCGCACCAGTGCGCACAATGTCACTCAGTGATGCCTTTGGCTTCGGCCCGAGAGCCAACACGGTCACCGGAAGTGTCCCCTGATTGCGCAGTTGCGCCAACCGCAGCATGCCCGAATTGCTGTCAAACAATGGGCCAGCAACCAATACGTCGAATGGGCCCAAGGCATGCACCTCTTCAACTACATCGGTCACGTTGGAACTGGTCACTACTTCATATTCCGGTCCCAGCGAAGCCTCGATGGCCCGGCTCAGAGCGGGTGATCGTGAGATGACGAAAATCCGGCGAGAGATCATGGCGCTGTGATGAGGTTGGCGGTGCTGAGGCACTGGGTCGGGGCGGGAGATGGGGCGCTCTTCTGTGTTTCGGCCACGTAGAGTCCTTCATTTGACGACATGAATGCGACTGTTTGAGCTTCCGCAGGAGTGACGGCTAAGAGCAGCGTCAATGACGCCGGGAGCACTCTCGCAGTCGGGCCAGCCGGGGCCGCACCCGCCACGGAGCTGGCCGTGGTGGCTGCCGGGTGCGGATTGAACGCAGGTGAGGTATCTGAGACGTCGATCACCGTGATATCAGGCGCAATCAGAGCTGTACACGGGATAGGAGTGCTGGCTGGCACGAATTTTCCCGTATTGGCATCCGCCGAGAGCTTGCTGACATCCGCGTACAGATCAATCTGATCTCCCGGCTGTAGATACCCGGCCAGTCCTTCAGAGCCAGTGACCGAAACGGTGATGCCGTCGTCTCCGGTAGGCAAGGAAATCACCGTCGTACTTTCCGTGAGCTCACCGGCCTGGAGCACCGCTCCTTTGGCCAGAGTCGTATTCACTACTTCATCGGTCAGTGCCGTGAATGTGGCCACGTCGGTGGTGAGAAAGCTCTTTTGGGGAATCTGCTGGATCGCCACCAGCTTGTTGGTAACCATGGACGCTCCGGTAGTGCCAGCGGGAATCGGCTTGATGGCCACCACGGCTGGAAGGGTGACTTCCGCCGCCGTTTGTGTAGGCGGAGGAGTGTGGGTCTTCGAGCCTTTGACGACCGACACAAACGCAATGCCGCCGCCGGCAATGAAGAGCAACACCCCTATCACCACGAGGGTAAGAGTTTGCCGTTTCACTGATTTGTCCTCTCTTCACGAACTGAAGAAGTTGGCTCTGCGCAGTGCACTTGGCTGAACTCCTTTGCGTCTCACGGATAGCGATTTACCGCATCGCCATCTCTTTCTTCGTGACTGGAGAGTAAGACGCAAGGGTCCCGAGGTACATAGGTACTTCGGACCATTCTCTCTTGTGGCGTACCTGGTGCAACCAACAAATGGGCCATATGCCCTATGTACCAATGGGCTGGTGCAGCACAGAATCTCTAAGAGGCGGATTCCGCCCTCCATGAGTTGTGAATTCCGCGACGCGCCCTGAAGAGGAGGTCCATTTTGGGACCACAAGAATCAATAAGTCGACGGCGCAACAGGCGAGACGAGAAGGGCGCGGAAGTCGTCGAGTTCGCCATCATTGTCGTCTTATTGGTGGGGATTCTCTACGGCATCCTTTCGATGGGAATCATCATGGCTGTCAAAGTGTCTGTTACCCAGGCCGCGGCCGATGGAGCTCGGGCGGCAATCGTGCAGACGGGCTCGTCGCAGCAATACCTCACTGCGTACACTCAGGCATCCAATGACCTCTCTTGGTTGGGTCAAGGCGCCTGTACGCCTTCCACCACAATCATCACCTGTCAGCCGACCGAAGCGCCGTGCGCGGCAAATACCTCGCAAACATGCATCACAGTTAAGGTGACGTACAACTACGCCAAGCATCCGATTTTTCCCACTTTTCCGGGTCTTAACTTCATTGAGCCCCAAGTAATCTCCTCGACGACGGTTCTTCAGACCTCGACACCGAGTTCCTAGACAGCGCTCATGTCTGACGCCACTCACCTAGTTTCAGCTCGTACTGTGTGCCGCCGTTTGAGCGTGATCTCGTGAGCGTCAACTTCGCGCTCATTGGTGGCGCCACCATGGGCATGGCGGCGGGAGCCCTCCTCATCCCGGCGACACGCCGCGAACTTGCGGCAGCTACAGCAAGAGCAGACGACGTGGCGTGGGTGCCGAAGCCGGTTCTCTTGACATGGCAACGCCTAACCCTGATCGTGGCTTCGGGTCTGGTTCCAGGCGTGGTCCTGCACAAGGTGGGCTGGTCGATCGTGGCGATTCCCACGCTCCTTATGTTTTTGGGGCTTGTGCAATTGGCTTACTGCGATGCCAAGCGACAGCTCCTCCCCAAGACAATGGTGCATGCAACCACGCTCTGCGTCACCCTCAGTGCCGTGGTGGTGGCGGCCGTCACGAATGAGTGGCACCGTCTCTTCATCGCCGTCCTGTGCAGCGCCGGCCTGAGCGCGTTGCTCTTCGCCATCAACTTAATGAATCCGGCCTGGATGGCATTTGGCGATGTCCGGCTTGCTCCCGTTGTGGGACTGGGCCTCGCTTGGATTAGCCCGCTGGCCCTACTTCAGGGATTCATCTTGGCAAATCTTCTGGCTGCGGCAGTGGGCGTTACCTTAATTGTGAGCCGAAAAGCGAGTCGCAAAGCAGCTCTCCCGTTCGGCTTTTATCTGGCGATCGCCGCTGGGGCGATCATCCTGCTCTGGACTTAAGCCGCCACAACCCTGACGTTGCGAGCTTCTTCGCCCTTGCGACCAGGGGCAATGGTGAACTCGACTGTCGAACCTTCAGCCAGACCATGTCGCTCGTCACCCTCAATTTGCGAGTGGTGCACGAACAGGTCTTCGCCACCGTCGCGAGCCAAGAAGCCGTAGCCACGGGCACCGTTGAAGAACTTCACGGTTCCCGTCATTGTTGAATCACCGGTCTTGATGCTTTTCGGAGCGGTCTTGTTCGGCGTTGGCGTTGGCGTTGGCGTTGAGAATGGAGCACTGAACCCCTGCTCCAGGCCGAGAACGCGCTGCACACTTTGGGTGTCCTTTCGCTGCTCATCTGTGACCAGCGACACGACCGTACCCGTACGTCCGGCGCGGCCCGTTCGACCGGAGCGGTGGACGTAGTCAGTGTGATCGGCCGGCGGATCAAAGTGCACCACGCACGGCAGGTCGTCGACATGAATGCCTCGAGCCACCACATCGGTCGCTACTAGCGCGTCGGTCCGGCCCTTTGAGAAGGCGTCAAGGGCCCGCTCACGCTGGCCCTGGGTGCGATCACCATGCATGGGAACAGCACGCACGCCCTGTGCCTGAAGCTGCCGAACGACGCGATCCGCGCCTCGCTTGGTGCGACAGAAAACAATTGCCTGTCCGTATTCCGAAACCAACTTTGCGGTAATCGCTACACGCTCTGCCCGATCAACCTTCCAAAAATGATGGACGACATCAGCTTTTTCGTCGTCGTCGGACTCGATATTCACTCGCACTGGGTCTCTCTGATAGCTGCGAATGATCGATTCAACTTCACGACCGATCGTGGCCGAAAAGAGCATCACTTGACGATTGGGTGACGTCTGATCCAAAAGGCGCCGAACGACGGGCAAGAAACCCATATCGGACATGCGGTCAGCCTCGTCGAGGACAACCGTGGTCACGTCATCCAACAGCACGTCACCACGTTCGATGAGATCCTCGAGTCGCCCAGGGCATGCCACAACAACATTGACGCCCTTGTGAAGCGCGCGGCATTGATCGCGGTAGCCCGTTCCACCGAAAATAGAAACGATTCTCTTGCTTTCGTGCCCCAGAAGCGATCCCAGGACCGCATGCACTTGCGATGCCAACTCGCGAGTTGGCACCAGGATGAGGGAGCGCGGCCGCCGTGGCCTGGCTTGAGTCATATTGGCCACAATGGGCATTCCGAAGGCCAAGGTCTTACCGGAACCAGTCGGGGCTTTGCCACAGATGTCCTGCCCCGCGAGTGCGGCCGGGATTGTCGCTGATTGAATCGGAAGCGGGCTCGTAATGCCCAATTTTGAAAGTCGCGCGTTGATTTCCGCGGACACGCCAAGGTCAGTAAAGGAAGAAATGTCGAAACTCCATTCGAGTGATGTGCGGCCTACTCGAACCTAGTTTCGAACGGGCCCTGCTGAACGAATGCTCAGCGGCGTGAACAATGATAGCAGAAGAGTCGTCTCCCCAATCAACGGCAGTGCGCATCAGTATTCTGGTTCTATGCACGACGGCGTCCTCACCTCCGAGCTCAAGCGACGATGGGATGAAGACGGCTGGTGCATTATCCCCGACGCCATTCCATCAGCTGACTTGTCCGCGGCGCAGGATGCGCTCACGCGACTTTTCCCTACCGCAGCCGAGATGGAGCAGGGAATTAACGATGAACACAACGTTCGATGGCGTACCTGGGATGCCAAGTGGCCGGAATTCCCATTTCACAGTTCGCGCATGAACGCCGTCGTCCTCCACGAGAAAGTAATTGCCTTAGCCGAAGACCTCCTCGACACTTCGGAGATTGCCCTTTATATGGGTATCGTCACCGCGAAGTATTCCGGGCAATCTTCCGGATTCAACCAACTCCTGCACACCGACTATCCGAACCACATGATCGTCGTACCTCGTCGGGACGTGGGGTATCAACAAGTGGAATTCTTCATCTACCTAACCGACGTCACACTCGAAGACGGAGCGACTCGTCTCGTCTCACGTCAGAAAACCAAGAACATTCCGGTTGAACAGCACACTCTCAATTACGTAGACCATGCCGATCTCTACGACGATCCCGGCAATGCAGCCGCACCCGCCGGGTCGATTGTGGCCTACCGACCCGACGTGTATCACCGCTCGGTCGATGTGGAGGAGCCGGGCCATCGCCGCGTCATGCTCCATGTCTCCTTCAAGCCTTACCAAGCGGCTTGGGGTGGTTATCAGTCCTGGGCGTTCAAGGGACTCTCGCCCGAATGGAGCAAGTTCGTCCAACAGGCAACCGTCCGCCAGATGTCGGTGCTCGGCATGCCCGACCCTGGTCATCCCTACTGGACCGAAGAAACACTGTCCGGGGTAGCCGCTCGCTATCCCGGACTCGACATGTCGCCGTGGCGCGCCGCCTATGAGGGCTGAGTACTAGGCCCGGTGCGGAGAACCGGGGGCAACCTTCGGCCAGGGCATTTCACGTTCTGCCACGAGTGCGAGATCCAAGAGCAGTTGCTCTCGATGATGGGCAGACAGCACCTGGAGACCGACCGGTAGCCCGTCGACCACACCAGCCGGAATGGACATGGCCGGGCTGCCATTGAGATTCGATGGCGCCGTGAGCGCAGCCGTATTCATAATGGCCCGAGAAAATCCGAGTTCGCTTATGAGGTCAACGCCCGGCAGGGTCGAGGGTGGAGGGCCCTCGGCCGCGAATGCAACGTCTGGGCTGCATGCGCACATGACGAAATCGGCCCCAGCGAATAGGTCGGCCATGGCCTCATTCAGCTGGCATCGGTACGTTTCAATTGAAGCCGCCTTCTCGAGCGTATAGCGAGACATTGCGCTTTCAAGCCCCATGCGTATCTCTGCGGAGAGTTCCTCTATCCGATCCGGATAGGCGTTCCCTAAGCCAGCAACGATTCCCGGCTGTCCCGCCATCGCCCACTGCCCCCGGAGCGGAGGCAGGGTTGGCACGACGTCGACTCTGCGCAGTCCGGCCACATTGATGAGGTACTCCGACGCAGAAATCACCAGTTCGGCCACGTCTTCGCGCACTCGCGCTGTACCCAGGTCCGGGAGTATGGCGACGGTCATGCCAGCCAGATCATGCGATCCCAATTCGACTTCCCATCCGCCAACGTTGGGAAGACTCATTGGATCACGTTGATCAAAGCCATTACAGCTGTCGAAGTAACGAGCGGTGTCCCGAATCGAACGGGTGAGGCAGCCGAGAGCTGTGGTCAATGGGGACATGAGAGCGTGAGGCCCGTGGGGTATGCGACCGTAGGTGGCTTTGAGACCAAACAGACCGGAGAACCCGGCGGGAATCCGGATTGATCCTCCCCCGTCGCTGCCAGTGGCAATTGGTAGCAGCCCGCCAGAGACTGCTGCAGCCGTACCCCCTGATGAGCCTCCGGGGGTTCGACTCTGATCCCACGGATTGCGCGTCGTGCCATGCAGCTTGGTCGACGTGCAGTTAATTCCTCCAAATTCTGGGGCAGTGGTCTGCGCTGCCAGGATGGCGCCGCTTGTTCTGAGTCGCGCCACGGAAGTGTGATCGTGATCGGATATCCGATCCTTAAAGATCATCGAAGCCTCGGTGAACGGCCAGTCTTTGACACGCTCGAGCTCCTTGATCCCGAATGGCACGCCCCCAAATGGCAAGCTGATGTCAGCTCTCCGAGCTTCCGTTCGCGCAGTTTCGAAGTCGGTATGACTGAATGCATTGAGTGGAGACGATGAGATCGCATCGATACAAGAGTCCAGTGCCTCGATCGGTGAGAGCTCCTTGGCCCGAAAAGCGTCTACCAGGCTGCAGGCGTCGTCCATCCAAGGTTCATTCATCAGCGTTGACGGTAGTACCTCAATCAGGAACAAACCCAAGTTCCCTTCATGCGATTGGTTACTGTTCCATCAATGAAGATCGGGCAACTCGCCACTCCAGCCTTGATCGTCCAAAGGGACAAACTCACGCATAATTTGGAAGTAATGGAGCATGCGCTCCCCGGGCGACGCCTTCGTCCACACGTCAAGGCTCACAAATGCACCGCTTTGGCCACCGAACAGGCGGCGCTTGGGCATACGGGCTTTACCTGCGCCACCATTGCCGAGATGGAAGGCATGGCCCAGGCCGGCCTGGACGACGACCTCCTGCTGGCCAACGAGGTAGTCGACGCCAGCCGACTCGGCGCATTGGCACGCTCGGGATCCCGCATCACCGTTGCCATCGATTCAGACGAAACAATTGCTGCCGCGTACGCAGCAGGCGTACCCGAAGTTCTGGTTGACGTGAATGTCGGATTGCCTCGCTGCGGATGTGCTCCCGATGACGCAGGCCGCCTGGCCGAAGGGGCGCGCGAAATGGGACTCGAGGTCCGCGGGGTGATGGGATACGAAGGCCATATTTGCGGAGTCGTTGATCGCGACCGGCGGATTGAGTTACTGGTGCCAGCTATGGAATTGTTACTTCAGGCACACCGGGCAGTAGGCGGAGAGATCATTTCGGCCGGTGGTACAGGCACCTACGACATCAACAATCAAGCCAGCGAAATCCAAGCTGGATCGTATGTGCTCATGGATACTGCGTACGGCGAGCTCGACCTGCCGTTCGTCCAAGCCCTCACCATCATGGCCACTGTCATTTCTGTCTCAAAAAAATGGACGGTAGCGGACTGTGGGCTGAAAGCACTCGGCATGGATCACGGAAATCCATCCGTCATGGGCGGCAAAGTCCTGTTTTGTTCCGATGAGCATCTCGTCTTTGTCCCCGACAATCCAACCAAGGTGGGGGACAAAGTCACCGTCATTCCGGCGCACGTCGACCCAACGGTGGCCTATCACCAACTCCTCCATGTGGTGGACGATGAAGATGTCATCGAAAGCTGGCCGATCGATCTCCGGGGTTGGTAACAGCGCGCTCCCATGGATTGCCCTCGCCTCACTCCGCAGTTTCGGACAACTCCCGACCTTTAGACGTCAAGACTGATGCTCACTGGGCAGTGATCGCTCCCCATGATGTCGGCGTGAATTTCGGCCGATATCACCTTGCTCCTGAGGGCCTCTGACACCAAGAAGTAGTCAATACGCCATCCAACGTTTCGGGCCCGGGCATTGGCAAAGTTGGACCACCACGAATAGTGGCCGTTGCCTTCTTGGAAGAGTCTGAACGTGTCGACGAACCCGGCATTGATGAAGTTCTGAAAGCCCTCTCGCTCTTCATCGGTAAATCCCTTCTTCCCAACGTTTGCCTTGGGATTGGCCAGATCATCAGGCATGTGAGCCACATTGAGGTCACCACAAAAGACAACAGGTTTCTTTTTTTCGAGGGATTTGGCATAGCCAAGGAAGGCGGGATCCCACTGCTGGTGTCGCAATGCCAATCGTCCTAGATCTTCTTTGGCGTTGGGCGTGTACACGGTGACCAGGTAGAAGGATTCAAATTCGGCTGTGATTACTCGTCCTTCAGTATTTGGATCGCCAAAGGCATCGCCAATGACCTTGAACTTCGAAATGATGCGGGAGGGCAACCCGTATGACACGTTCAAGGGTGGGGTCTTGGCAAAAACTGCCGTACCGGAGTAGCCCTTCTTCTCGGCTGAATTCCAATACTCAGTAAACCCGGGCAATTCATGCACCGACTGCTCCTGCTGTGCCTTCGTTTCCTGCAGGCAGATGACGTCTGGATCGAGGGACTCGACAAAGGGGTCAAAGAGGCCCTTACGGGAGACCGCTCGTATGCCGTTCACGTTCCAGGAAACCAATCGCATCGCGCTCAATGTACCAACAGTCGAAAACCTTTGACCCCACGTAGGTCGTGCACCGTTCTCAGGAGATGATCGCAATCGGCAAATAGCGAGGAGGCGGCCTCATCTCGCTCCCAGCGTCGGATTTCGAACAACACCCCATCCCACAAATCAGAACGCGGTCTGAGCTGACCCGTGCCTGGACAATGCGACAAATGGGCCGATTTGCCCATGTACCTCGTCGCCAATTCGGCCCAAGATCTTTACAGGGTGTATCGCAGCGGACGAACAGTCGACGCTCCGCAGAGGGAATTGAAGAGGAGGACCAGGATCTTGTCGCACAATTGGTCAGTCTCGTCGCGAACTCAATACACCTCGTCCGTCACTGCCTTGCACGGGCGTGACCTCTATGCAATTCCCATGGGCAATCGCACGCAATTAGCCAGTCCGATCGAGTATCGATGAGAATATTCAGTCGCTTCAATGGGAGGCAGCGCCACAATGAACAGGGTGCGACCTTCATCCTCGTGGCACTCAGCATGACAATGCTCATTGGTGCGTGCGGTCTCTCGGTAGACCTTGGCCGAACCATTGTTGAGAACCGAACCCTGCAAGCGGTTTCCGACTCGACTGCCTTGAATACCGTGCGCTACGTAAACATTTCCGACCAATACACTTCGAACTCCCAGATAGCGACCTACATCCAGTCAAAGGCGAATTTAAGTGTGTCGGAAAACAACTCCGACGCAACAGTGACGGCTGTCCCTGGAGTGTGGGGATCGGGTGGTTTCACCAACCCGTTGACCTCGGGAGCTGATACAGGGTGCAAAGCAACAGTTCCCGCACAAGTTCATCCATGCAACGCGGTACAAGTCACTTCCACTGAAACTCTGAAGGACCTCTTCCAAAAAGGTACGTACACCCTAAAGCGCGTCTCTGTGGCCGCACAGATAGCCGAAGCAGGGATCTCGGTTGG